>Ga0207113_1057_pt2 | contig 12847 bp, 8 predicted proteins | sample Alteio_BWMinHeat_69_FD_153559 | JGI IMG/M metagenome (GOLD analysis project Ga0207113, IMG submission 153559) | Enriched cells from forest soil in Barre Woods Harvard Forest LTER site, Petersham, Massachusetts, United States -... | ecosystem: Environmental > Terrestrial > Soil > Temperate forest >... | reverse complement strand
AGGTGCAGCATCAAGGCTAACCACAATGGCTTTTTTCGGATGATGCTCTTCGCAAAATGCGATTAATCCATTAATGTCTTGCTTATACACAGTGCGACTTATTTTTACTTCAATCGCAATGTCGGCATTTCCAATAATAAAATCGACTTCTAATCCCGTTTTGGTTCGCCAATAAGTGATATCCATTCTTTTTTTGCAAAGTCCATTATACGCTATTAATTCCATCAAAATATAATGCTCAAAAGCTTCGCCGGCTGCTGCACCGCGTAATTCAAGAATGTTGCGTTTTGCAAGATAATTCACAACGCCGACGTCGAATAAATAGAATTTAGGTGTTTTACTGATAATATCTCGACTGATTTTTTTATGAAAAGGAGGTAAAAGATATCCGAGCAACGTATCTATTAAAATTTGGTAATACTGTTCAACTGTTTTTGCACTGACAGCGCAATCTCGCGCAATGTTTGTATAGTTAACCATTTGTGCATTACTAAAAGCAGCGCTATCTAAAAAGCGCGCAAAATCGGGTAAATGACGTACCAATCTTTCTTCACGTATTTCATGATTTAAGTAATCATTCACATAAGATTCTAATAATAAATTAATTTCTGTGGATTGATAGTGCGACGGAATTAATCCATTATTTAAGGCGGTCAATAAATCAAATTGCGGAATTTCTGGATACACCAAGGGATAAAAATGATAACGCACTGCGCGACCACCCAATAAATTAGTTCCCAGTCGTTTTAGTTTTCGTGCACTGGATCCACACAAAATAAATTGTGCCTGTGTATTTTCAATTAACCAGTGCACCTCATCGAGCAGTGCTGGAATTTTTTGAATTTCATCAATGACGATAGGATTTTTTAATTGATCGGCAGTCAGCGCTAAAATTTCTTCTCTGAATAAATGAGGATTTTTCTCGTATCGTGCATGCATATCTGATTTTAATAGATCATACCACTGCGCATTGGGAAAATGCGATTTCAAGTAAGTAGACTTTCCCGTTTGCCGCGCACCCCATAAAAAAGCTGATTTTCGACCCGGTAGCATTAACTTCAGTAACCGCTTGAACATATTGAAAACTCCGTATTTAGCTCACTAATCCGAAGTGTATGTATATATTTATCTCACTAATCCGAACCTTATGTATGAAATTCTCTTACTAATCCGAAGTGAAGTCAAGAAGAAGCGAGCTACTGTTTGGTTATAAAAGTGGATTGAAGGGAGATTATTTAAAATCTCTGGGCGGACGTGAACGATGCTTCCGATCGCGCGAATCAGATCGTTCAAATCTGTCTGATTTTTCGGATCTGTCGGGTCGTTCAGATTTTTCAAATCGTTCTGATTTATTGGAAGATCCTTTTGGGCCAGAACCCCCTTTTGCATCTCGAAATCCGCCAAACGGCCGACGAGATTTCTTGCGTGAATGGTCTTTGGAAAATCTATCGGGTCGTCTGTGATTTCTATCACGATTTTCACGATGCGGTTTTTCAGAAGAGAAGTCTGGCGTTGGAAAATCAATTTCAGCGGTTTTTTCTTCACTTAAATACATCAATGCAGCCGCAACGTCTTTGGCAGAAAGTGATTGCTTATTCGTTAACTCCATCACTAATTCAACATAGGGGGCTAACTCTTTTTCTTTAGAACGAAGAGTCGTCACAATTTTTTCAGTTAATTGTGAGGCGCGTTTTTCGTGAATGTCTTTTAAAGAAGGTGGTTCAATGCGTTTTATTTTTTTATTAATATGGCGTTCAATGTCATTAAATAAGCGCATTTCACGCGGTGTTACAAATAAAATAGCTTTGCCTGTGCGCCCTGCTCGTCCGGTTCTACCAATGCGATGCACGTAGGCATCCACATCGTAAGGAATATCATAATTAATCACGTGAGTGACATGATCAATATCAATGCCGCGCGCAGCCACATCGGTTGCAATTAAAATATCTAATTCGCCTTTTCTTAAACGATTAATCGTTTTTTCACGGGCATTTTGACTCATATCGCCGTTTAACGCAGCGGCACTGTGACCGCGGGCTTGCAATTTTTCTGCTAATTCGGTCGATTCTGTTTTGGTGCGCGTAAAAATAATAACCGCTTTGTTTTCTTCTACTTCTAAAAGACGGGTTAACACATCTAATTTTTGGTTGCGATTGGAAACAGAAATGTAACATTGTTCTGTTGCTTCAACGGTATTCGTTTGTGATTTTATTTGAATTTTTTTCGCATCTTTTAAATAACGTTGTGCTATTTTTTGAATGGCCGGTGATAATGTTGCTGAAAATAAGGCAGTTTGATGCGGTGATGTAAGTTGCCCTAAAATCCATTCCACATCATCGATAAATCCCATTTTTAACATTTCATCTGCTTCGTCTAACACAACCATTTTTAATGTGGTTAGCGGTACTGTTTTGCGACGCATATGATCCATCAAGCGACCGGGCGTTCCCACAATCACTTGCGAACCGCGTTTTAATGAACGTAATTGCGCACCAAAATCTTGTCCGCCATAAATGGGCGTGACAGAAAAACCAGTCATATATTTGCCGTAACTTTTAAAAGCTTCAGCCACTTGAATCGCTAACTCACGCGTCGGCACTAAAATCAGTGCTTGAGGTGATCGCAGCGTTTGATCAAGTTTTGAAAGGATGGGAAGCGCGAATGTGGCAGTTTTACCTGTTCCCGTCTGCGCTTGTGCAAGCAAATCCTTTCCGTCTTGTAGGACAGGAATGCCTTGCTCTTGAATAGGGGTCGCTCTTTCATAACCTAAGTCAGAAAGAGCAGACAAAATTAACTTCTCAAGCCCAAAATGAGCAAAAGGATTATTAGTTGATGACATTAGTTTTAAGAGGAGCTTTTAGAATTAGCCCCTGTCGTCTCTGTCGTCACGATCCCTGTAGGGCCGATTTGAACGTCTAGCACCGCCAGGTCCACCAGCAGCACCACGACCACCGCTTGTGCGATTATCGTCTCTTGCAATATTTACTTTTAATTTTCTACCGCCGAGGTCAACACCGTTGGCTGCTATAGCCTTTTCGCAATCTTGATCAGAACCATAGGTAATAAAACCAAAACCCTTTGAACGACCTGTGTTAAAGTCGATAATTAGCTTAATATCTTCAATGTTTCCGTATTGCGTAAAGTAGTCGCGAAGCTCATCTTCCGTTGTATTGTATGACAAGTTTCCGACGTAAATTTTAGATTGGCTCATGTTATCAGTCTCTATTTCATTGTTAAAAAAACGTAATGCTCAACATCTTGCGCAGCACTGGCAACGCACTGGACGCTGAATAATTACAAAACCAGATGTTCAGACAGGAAATTCTTAGTAAAAAGTAAGAAAAAAGCTAGACCGACCATTAGGCGATATTGATCATACGGACATTTTTGGTGGATGTCATCATCTTTTTCTCGGGGCATGCGTATTTAAGAACGCATCAAATGACCCGACCACAATTTTGAGATGAGAATATTTTTGAATCAGAAATTCTGAAAACCCATCTTCGAAAAAAAGCAGGCTGTTGATTTGTTGAGATTGCAAATCAACCATAAACCCATCGAAGGTGGCGCCGAATTTTTGATAATGGTTTAAAAGGTTAAATTGATTGTTGCAAAAAGAGGTTTTATTTTTTTCGGCATGATTGATTGATTGTATAAATTCAGAAAATGCAGCGTGCTGCAGGGTACGAGCAAGCTGGCAAAAGTGTTTAATAACGTCAGGGGTAATATGTCTGCAATAATCCGTGCGATGCAAAAGCCATGACGCTTGTCGCTTTTGATCGCTTGTTAATGCTGATTGAGTTTTTATGGTATCAGGTTTTTTTTCTTCGTATTGATGCATAACAGCAGATGCCACATACCCTGCTACATTTTTGATGGTACCATTTTGATAACCCGGTCTTGATTTAACATAATGAATGGCTTTTTCTACTTTTTCTTCTCCGTGCGTTAGTTTGAGATGTTTAAAAACATCTTTTTCATTGTCTTGGCTATCAAGAACACCGATGCGATGTTTCATGGATCGCTCTTCAATTTTAAATTTGATGGATTTAACCGTACGACCTTGGCGCGTGATTTCAGGTGATACGCGAATATCCGAACAGGTATTGATTTCTGAAATCGCGGGATGTAACACGCGACGATTAAAATCTCTGAAGATGTCATATTTTCCGTCTTCAACGCCCATCAGTTTTCGAAATATCGCAATATCAATATTTTTTGTATAAGGCAATCCACGATAGCGAGAACAATTTTCGTATAAAGCCAGTGCGTAGGATGATTTAAATCGCGCTTGAATGGCCAAATTTATTTTTCCGTAAATTTTGGGGTCAATAATTAACGTTTTAAGGAGTTCGCTGTATTGATATTTGATGATGCCGCGATTCACACTGACGGACGATAAAATAGTGGATGAATTCCACCCTTCTAACTCCATTTCAGGAATATTTTCACCCAGTAGATTCCATTCAAGTACGGTGCAAATTAATTTTCTCAGCGCTTCTTTCAGCGCTTTGTGATTTCTTGTATTGGCACCGATTAACCGTTTCAGTGAATCAATTTTGATTTCATGAATCAATTGGTTTTTTAAATGGGGAAACGCATGATATAAAAGTGCATTTGAAATTTTTCGCTCAAGCAAAGACAGTTTATTTGAACAATGAATGGTTGCTACGTGTTTTTTAACGATTTGCCGTCCGTTGATAATCTCGATATCGCGAGATGATAAAGCTGCATCCATTTCCATAACCCAGATCCCTGATTTTATGATTCTGTTAAAACGTGCTTCATTAATCACACAGATGTCACAGTTACTTCACACAAACGTCACATTTAGTCACACAGATGTCACAGTTACTTCACACAAACGTCACATTTAGTCACACAGATGTCACAGATGTTTATGTAACTTTATGTTTTGTAATAAAAAATTCAAAAAGAAACTATAAAAATATATTATAAATAACAACAACACGGAAAAGTAGCTGTTGTTGTTTTTTTATGTATTTTTTAAGAGTAACACCGTATTTGCAATAAGACTAGACCATGGTAGATTAGATTCTACGTAATACAATATATCGTGTCTCATTTACGCTGAAATAAAAATTTCCATCTGATGTGAGTGGACGAAAAAATCTATTTTATTAATTAAATAGGTCCAATATAGATCATAAAAAGGAGTGTAACCATGCCAATAATCGTCCCCTGCAATAACAAAGGGGGTGTTGGAAAAACCTGCATTACCTCTATTCTCGCCGATTATTTTTCAAAAGTGCTTGGAAAAAAAACGTTGGTGATTGATTTAGATCCACAATGCAATATTTCTCAACGGTTAATGTCCATGGAAATTGATCCTAATAATCCTGAAGGTCATCAACCCCCGCTTCATCCTGATTTCAAGGAAACAGATGCTGATTGGGATGGTCGAAGCAGTATCGCGGATATTTTTTTGCGACCGCAGTTTGGTGTCGTTCCCTACCCGACCATGAATGAAAATTTAGATATTATGCCAGCACATGCGGCTGAATTGTTACGCGTGGAACAATGTAAAAAGGAGGAGGTGCTCGTTAAAATTTATAATCGCTTCAGAGATTTTTTATGTATGCCGGATGTTCGTGAGGCATATGATTTTGTGGTGATCGATACAGCGCCTTCTAAAGGCCCATTAACGCGTTCTGCGATGAAAGCAGCGACACATATCATTATTCCCACGCAGATGGAAGATAAGCCCATACGAGGCTTATTTGGCATGATGCAGTTGTGGATGCAAGAAAAAAAGAATCGATACGAACATAACCAATTGAATTTAATAGGAATTTTGCCAAATATGTTTGATACACGCACTGCGTTGCACACAAGCATGTATGATGATCTTAAAAATAATCCTGTGATCGCAGAGCATTTAATGCCGTGCAAATTATCACGACGCATCACGTTTGCAGAAAATGATACTGAAAATGCGATGCCCAAATCGATTTTTGATTTGCCGAATACGAATAAGGCAAAACAAGAATGTATGGAAATGTGTGAGTATGTGATTAAAAAAATGAATTTAATTGATGCGCAAAAACAAAAGGAATTAACGCATGTCTAAAAAGAAATTCTCAATAAGCCCTTCAGTCAACACCGCATTAACTCAAACGATTCAAATGGCCGAAGCTGAAAATTCCAATTTTTTTAATACTGAAATTTTAATTGATCGTATTATCTTAGATCCTGAAAATCCCCGAAAACAAAAAGTGACGCTTAAGGATTTAGAGTTTGGTTTATCCATGACTGATCCGTTATATGCGCAAAAAAAAGAAGAATATGAGGGACTGCGTGAATTGGCTGAATCGATTAAAAGAGAAGGGTTGTTAAATCCTATTTCGGTTGTGGAAGAAAATGGGAATTTTAAAATGGTGGCGGGCGAGAGACGATTCTTGGCTGTTATCATCGCGCAAAAAAAAGTAATAGAAGCGCGTGTTTTTAGAAAAAAGCCAAAGCCGTTAGATTTGAAAGTAATTCAATGGTCGGAAAATCATGCACGAAAAGATTTGCCTTTGTATGACAAATTGATGAACGTCTCTGCCATCGTAGAAGCGTATCGATCAGAAAAAGCAGAAGAGCTGACCGCCATACGATTAGCGGAAGTGATTAGTGTGAGTCGGCAACAAGCGCAATATTATAAAGCGATTTTGTCGAATGTGGATTTAATGGGTTTTATTCATCGCAGTGTTGTTGCAACGTTGGAATTGGCAAGACAATTGGTATCGCTCAATGCGCAACAGATTGAACAGCGGCTTAGTCAGTCGATTCAGTCTACGGATAAAAAAATCGTTGTGAAAGTATCTGCAAAAGATAAGTCTAAAAATGCGGGTAGAAAAAGATCGACTGTGAATTTAGGTACGACAAAAAAACCGTCGGTGGCAAAAGCAATCACTGAAACGATGTTATTAACACACCCCTTTAAAAAGTACTCACCTGATTTTTACGCAACCGATTGGACTTGCTTAAATCAATCGACCAAAGCGTTTCGAAAGCTCATTGAGATTATGGAAAAAGAGCTGGGAGTAACCGCGTAATGCGACAATCATCTTCGACAAAATCATTTAAAATCCCTGCATCGCTTGAAATGGAAGTGAATAAGAAATTGGTATCTGAAGGATATGGATTGCGTGGGAAATCCAAATGGATTTGCGATTCGATTGAAAAGTTTTTGACATTTTCAGATAAAGACTTTGTGATTGATTGTATTGAATTGTCAGAAGAGCTAGAAAATCTCAATAAAAGTATCAGCTTTAGACCCACCGAAAAAGTGGATCATTTGTTAGATGAGTGGGTTGTTTATGTAAGAGTTAGAATGCCCACGATTGAAGGTTTGAAAAGCAAAATCATCAGAACTGCTATCTTTCATAATCTGCTAGGTTCTATTGAAAGTATCAATAAAATATCTGCCTAACCTAAAAACGCCACAGTGTGGCGTTTTTGTAACTCATTGAAAAAAATAAATAAAATGACTGTTAATTAAAATTTAATTATTGAAAACACGGTATTGACTTCACACAAACGTCACAGTTTATGATGTTTTTTGCGAAAGTTGAGTAAACTCGTTTATTGTTGACTGTAACAAAAAAATTCCGAGTTAATTAATACTCGATGTTCAAGTTTTTTATTTTAGTGTTAATCGGATAACCAGAAAATACCTTTATTTTTTATCAAAAAGTGTTAATATATACCTTTATATTTTGACGGATGTTTATTAATGCGTCGTTATCCTATTGAAAAATTGAAGCGTTGGCTTATTTCACCTTCGCGCAAACCCATGGTGCTGCGTGGCGCAAGGCAGGTGGGTAAAACATGGATTGTAAGAGAGCTTGCCAAACAAACGGGCAAACAACTGATTGAACTAAATCTTGAAAAACAACGTCATCTTTCGATTCATTTTGAAAGCAATGATCCAAAAACAATTCTATTGAATTTAGAAAGCGCGTTAAATAAAACCATTCATCCTGATCATGCTATTTTATTTTTAGATGAGATTCAGGCAACACCTGAGTTGTTTGCAAAACTACGTTGGTTTTATGAAGACATGCCACAGCTTGCGGTGATTGCCGCTGGTTCTTTATTGGAATTTGTATTGGAAAATCACACATTCAGCATGCCGGTTGGGCGTATTGAATATTTTTTTATTGAACCACTGGGATTTGAAGAATTTTTATTGGCGAAAAATGAAAACCATTTATTATCCGCCATCGAAAATTTTTCTTTCGAAAAACCATTGAATAACGCGTTACATGATAAAGCCAATCAATTGTTTAAAGAATTTATGACAGTGGGTGGAATGCCAGAAGCGGTTGCAATGTGGACTCAAACAGCTTCATTTGAAGCATTGGGGAAAGTGCATAATAATTTAATCAATACCTATCAAGATGATTTTTCAAAATACGCGGGAAAATTATCAATTACGCATTTAGAAGACGTGTTACGCGCGGTGCCAAAATTTTTAGGTCAAAAATTTATTTACAGCCATGTTAATCCACAGGCTCGACATGCCAGCATTAAACAGGCGCTTGATTTGTTGGTAAAAGCACGTTTGTGTCATACAGTGCAAAGTACTAACGCCAATGACATTCCTGTGGGCGCTGAAATCAATGAAAAAAACTTTAAAATTATTTTAATTGATATTGGTTTAACGTCTACTATTTTAGGAATAAATTTATATCAGTTTAAAAGTATGGATGACATTTTATTAATGAATAAAGGTGCGTTAGCGGAGCAGGTCGTTGGACAATTATTGCGTTCATTATCGCCATACTACATTAATCCAAAATTATATTATTGGCATCGTGAATCACAAAGTTCAAATGCAGAGATTGATTATTTAATTCAGGACAATCAACGATTAATTCCCATTGAAGTAAAAGCTGGCAGTGAAGGGCGCTTGCGGTCACTACATCAATTTATGAGTGAAAAACCCTGGAAAAGTGCTATTCGTCTCTATGCTGGTATGGCGCTGCGTAGTCAAATTAATGTCAATACAACGAGCGGAAAATCGGTTGATTATGAATTAATTTCATTACCGTTTTATTTAATGAGTCAGATATATCGGGCATTATGATTCTACAAAAAATTCCGCCAAAACTGACCCGGTTTTGGCTCCACTTTACAATCTAGCGAAGTGCACACGGGTGTGTATTCATGTTTTATAATCGGTACTTCATTCGGCATGGTATTTTTTATTGTTTCTTCTTCAGGCGGTTTTTTCTGTTCATTCCGATCACCGTAATCACCGATTGTAATATCTGCATCGTATTTATCGGTTGGCATCACAGCCACGTCAATTTGTTTGGGAAAATGAACGGATTTGCCCAGCATGCTATTAATTTTTTCAAGATCATCTAAATTTAATGTGCCCGCTGCCAATTTTAATGAAATTAGATTATTAATATAAGTGTATTGATCGGCTGCTAGTTGTTGTTGCGCTTGATACAGTGATGAGTAGGCAGCGAGTAAATCAATCATGGTTCGTGTACCGACTTTTAAGCCCGCTTCTCTGGCATCCACAGCATCTTTTGCGGCAACAATACTGAGTTTATCCGCTTTTACACGGGTAATATCTGAGAACACATTGAAAAAACCGCTACGCGCTTGATCGACTACTTGTCGATACGTTTGTTCTAGCAAACCAGAAGCTGTTGCGTAGTTGTATCGTGCTTGTTGCGTTGATGCGAGAACAAGACCCCCTTGAATCGGTTTGTATGACAATGACAATCCCAAACTTTGCGTTTGTTGTGCGGTTAAAAAAGGGTTATCCGCTGTGTGTGTTTCTGCATCGCTACCTTGTACAGACAATTGAGGATCAGCACCTGCATCGGCTTGTTTGATCGCTTCCATTGCAGAGAGCACTGTATAGTTTTGCGCTTTCAATGAATAATTTTGTTGTGCGCAGGCTTTTACCCATTGATTCACATCGCTTGGTTTTGGACGAGATAAAATTAAATGGCCATCCAACTCTTTTAAAGCAGTATAAGCATGCCCTGTGAGTGCGCGTAAATTTTCTAATTGATTATTTAAATTATTTTGCGCTGCAATTTGTTGTGCGACCACTTGATCGTAATTCAAACGCGCATCGTATTCGTTGGTGATTGCAATGATTCCCGCTTTATATTGTTCGTGCGACACCACGTATTGTTCCCACACAGCGCGTCTGTTGGCGATCGTATAATGCAACTGATCATAGGCTTGTAATACGCTAAAATAACCAGTTACTGTGCGTTGCATTAAGGATTGTTGTGCTTCCAAATAAGTCGCCGTTGCTGCTTTTACGCTCGCATCAGAACCTTTGATTTGCGACCATACAACCAGATTGAATATGGGTTGACTTAATGACAAAGAAAAACCATATTGCCATGAATACGGTCCAAAACTGGTGAGCGGTGGATTTGATAAATCATAATTACGTGATGCATTTCCCGTCACGGAAACTTGTGGCAGATAACCCGCTTCTGCAATGGGCAAATTCATTTTTTGCGATTCCCAAGTTGATTTTGCTTGGGCAAAAATAGGATCGTTGCGAAGCGCTTCGCGATAGACTTTGATTAAATCATCTGCATTTGCTGATGAAAATGTAATACCCACAGTAAAAAAACAGATCCCTGTAACGATCCGAAGAAGATATCGCTCCATGCGAACACCCTTAAAACATTCAGCAAAAAAATACGATCGACTATTATTGCGAATTTATCATAATTATGCAATTTAATGCTATCCGAGCAAGGAGATAAAATGACGTGCATTGATAATTTAATATAGTCCTCTGCAAAACGCCTCAGTCGGCTATCGCCTCCTTCAGCTACTGTAACAGTGGTTACATCGTATTGCAGCCGCACCCTTTTTAAAATTCATCAACTTCTTGATTAATAATACAATATAACCACTTGTTTTTCATAAATTATTGTTATTTTATCCTATAATATGAGTAACAGTGGGCATTAAGGTGATGATGCTGGGTGGTGGTTATGGCAGATGAAAAAGTTGTACTAAATACGGAACAATTGCCACAAGCTCAAATTGATACGAGTTTGGTGGATGCGCACGTCACTCAAACTGGCAGCGTTCCTCAAACGGGAACGGGAGATGCGCAAGGACATTCCGCTGAGTTGTCATCCGAAACAATGAAAGGTTCTGAAATAAATGCCAATGAAAGTAATGCTGTTCTAACCAAAGGTCATCAAGTTGAAAAATCCAGTCAATTAACAGTCAGTGGTGCAAATCAATTTGATCAACTTGAAAATGGTACCAATAACGAAACTACCGGTGCAAGAATGGGTGAAATCGGTGGCATGCCTGAAGAAGGAAATCACCAAGATTTAGCTGATTTAACCAACATCAAAGTGGTAGAAGCGGGTGATAAATCGGCTGCGTATGAAATAAAAATAATCGCCATCAAAATTATTGGGGCAGCGCAAGCGGCTGGTCTCAAAGTAGTGTCTCCTGAATTTGAAAAAGCCATTGAAAAGGCGGATTTAGGAACGCACGCAGAACATTTGGTGCAAGAAATTTTATCTGCCAGATCGTCAGAAGGAGGATCGGGTAGCGCTGGTAATTCTGCGATGAATTTAAATGCGACGGGTGTTGGTATTGGAAGTAGAGGCGGACCTGAAGATGCCATCGCAGCGGCTATTAATTCTCCAGAAAGTGCTGCTATCGGTGGGGAAGGACGTGGTTTTTTTGGAGGAGGTAGTGGTGGATTTGGCGTTGTCGGCGGATCTAATTTCGGTGCTGGAAATAATATCATTGGCGTGTTTAATGTGGGCGGTGGATCTCATTTTGGCGGAGGATCTGAATCTTATGGCGGTGCGGGATTTTTTGGTGGCGCGGGAACTGAATTGGGTTTTGCAACGGCAAGTTTTCAATTTGGATCATCAACATCCGCTGGTTTGCCCTCATTGGGTTTGGCATCCTCTGAATCGTCAGCCAATCTTTTTGCGCCGGTGATTGCTGGATCCATTGGAGAATTTGGTTCAACAGCAGGATTGGGATCAACCGCTGGATTGGAATCAATAACAGGATTGGGATTAACAACAGGATTGGGATTAACAACAGGAATTGGATCAACAGTCGGCATTGGATCGATCACGGGAATTGGATCAGCATCCACATTTGGATTAACCGTCGGATCTGACATGGGAATAGGATATGGTTCAGACACAACCTCAACCAATGACATTTTTGGCACGACCAGTGTTTCTTCATCACCGACACAAAGCAACAACGCATCTCAATTTATACCAACAAATTTATCTTATGAAACCAGTGGTCCGAATCTTGTCGCGTCTACCGCAAGTTCTGTCACCGTCAGCCAACTTTTTCTAACGGGAAATAAAGCACCACCCGCACCGGATGTGTTGACTGTCGCTAATCAAACCGCAGCAGTCAGTGAAGATGGCAGTGTGACTGGTAAATTAACGGCGTTAGATTTATACAATGATGTATTAATGTATTCCGTTGTGACAAATCCAACACACGGTACGATCACCTTAGCGAGTTCGGGTTCCTATACTTACACGCCAGATTCAAGTAATGCCGTTGTTTCATTAGTGCAAGGTGTCACGTTAGCAGATGCTGTTAAATTCAGCGTATTAAATCAACATGGTCAAACGGTGAATGCTAATTTGGATGTGACGATTACGGGTGAAAATGATTCTCCTGTTGCGAGTTCAGGCACCAATAGCATTACTGCCGATGCTTCTCCAGTAACAGGCACATTATCTGCAACTGATCCAAACAGTGGCGATACATTAACTTATTCTGTTGTCACACAAGGATCACTCGGTACTTTGACGGTCACTTCCGGAAACAATTATAG
>Ga0207113_1177_pt1 | contig 13043 bp, 12 predicted proteins | sample Alteio_BWMinHeat_69_FD_153559 | JGI IMG/M metagenome (GOLD analysis project Ga0207113, IMG submission 153559) | Enriched cells from forest soil in Barre Woods Harvard Forest LTER site, Petersham, Massachusetts, United States -... | ecosystem: Environmental > Terrestrial > Soil > Temperate forest >... | reverse complement strand
CGGGCCTGATACCGCGCGACAGGAAAAGTCTCATGTACATTCAACTATTTTTTCCCCGGATGAAAAATTTCTTCTTACTGCCAACCTGGGAACTGATCAGGAACACGTGTATGCTTTTGATCCTTCACAGAATATTCCGCTCGTAAACAGGAAAGATTCAGTAGTCTCATTACAACCTGGAACAGGTCCCCGTCATATTGCATTTCATCCATCCAGACCTGATGTATATGTAATCGGTGAATTGACTGGTACTGTGGATGCTTTCCATTTTGATAGTAAAACCGGAAAGCTTACCCATTTCCAACGCATCAGGACAACACCAGAAAGTTTTAATGGTGATCCGGGAAGCGCAGATATCCATATTCGCGCAGATGGAAAATATTTATATGCAAGTAATCGCGGCACGGCAAATAATCTGGCAGTTTTTGAGATTCAAAAAGACGGCAAACTTGTAAACAAACAATATATATCGGTGAATGGAAAACATCCGCGCAATTTCGTGATCGACCCAAGCAGTCATTTTTTACTGGTAGCCAATCGTGACACGGATAATATCGTCATTTTTTCCGTTGATCCGGAAACAGGATTGCTGAAAGCCACCGGAAAAGAAATAAGTATTCCAAACCCGGTTTGTTTGAAGTTTCTCGCGAATTGATTTATAATTATTTTGGTAAATGGTTTATGGTGAATGGTCATTGAAAAATCCACAAACCAACTACTACACACTTTAAACCGGAAAATTATGTGGTGGATATATGCCTTGCTTTCTGCCTTATTTGCATCCCTTACCGCCCTATTTGCAAAGATTGGTGTGACCAATGTAAATTCCAACCTGGCTACGGCCATCAGAACGATCATCATTTTACTGGTCGCATGGGCAATTGTATTTATCCGCGGAGAATATAAAACGATGCATAGTCTTTCTAAACACAATCTTTTTTTTCTGATCATATCAGGTTTGGCAACCGGTCTTTCCTGGATATTTTATTTTAAGGCCCTCCAATTGGGGAAAGTTTCACAGGTAGCTCCTGTAGATAAATTAAGTGTTGCACTGACCATTGTATTATCTGTAATATTCCTGGGAGAAGTTCTGAGCTGGAAAACCGCCCTGGGCGCACTACTGATTATTGCGGGTACAGTTGTGTTGATTTTATAATAGCGAAATATGCAAGAATTTCATCCCAGTTATTCAGGCGATGGTGGTGCGTTACATACACATTATGGGAAGCAGAAAACAGAAGCGGTACTCCCGAAAAATAATCCAGGTTTTTTATATGATCGTCGATCATATAGTCTGTCTTAATAATGCTTTTATCTCCGCAAAATACTATGTGCTTCCAGGATATAAATGGAAAATGCTCTTCAAGCCATTGTTTTTTTTCAAACAATGAAAGAGGGAATTCCATGGCTGCAGAAACGATATAAACATCGAAATCATGCATCAGGGTTTTTATAGCTGAAACGCTTCCATTGATTAAAGGAAGGCTCCTGAAAAACCCCGGAGTATGTACGTATCTGCGGACAGCCGTTTTATCAGGGAACCCTATGTTTTCAGGAACACCCAAAAGAGATTTCCGATCTACCTTCTCTCCTGATTCAGCTTCATAATACTTAATAAAATGGGTTTCCGTATCGGCTAAAACTCCATCCATGTCAACAGCGATTGAAATCCGGTGCGGTTTTTTTTCCTCCATAGTTAAAGATATCTTTCCCGCAAAATATTGAGGTGGTGTTTATGATGTCCGTAAATCAGGTTTACCAACATTCTTACAGAAACAGGATATCCATTGGCTGTTCCCTTTCTGCTCAGGGCCTCATCTGAAAGTGATTCAATAAATGCAATACTGGATTCACGTACTAGAGAATATTCTCTTAAAATATCTTCTTTCTCCCTTTCATTTGCGGCTGCAAATTCAGCATATGAACTTTCTTCAAAACCGGGAAGCGGAGTAATATCACCGCGTGAAAAGCGAAGGGCCCGATAAACAAATATTCTTTCACAATCCGATAAATGAACCAGCATATCCTTGATCGTCCATTTACCGGGTGCATACCGATAGTTCATTTTTTCTTCGGAAAGCGGAGAGATCATTTCTTCTGTATCTGAAAAAATATCTTCCAGATGGATCAGCAGATTTCCATCATCCGGAACATTATCAATATATCCCTGGTAAAACGAAGCAACCGTTTCCGTTGGCTTGTAAATTTTTTTCAAAGCGTCATGTTCAGACAGCAAAATTAAGAACTCCTCTCCGATCCAAGCTGCAATTTCTATAATTCCCTTCAATCAGAACATGATTTATCCACAAATGGGTCATGTGGCCAAATGGCGGGGTATTGGAAATGGAATTTGCGCATATCTTTATTATCATTCTTTATTTCACCGACATGAAAAAAATTCTGCTTGCAGCCTGCATATTTTATTCCTTTCAGGCACGTACACAACCCCTGAGTTCTTCTGCAATCGATAGTGTGGCAGAAAAAGCAAGAAGCGCCTTCAATGTTCCGGGTATAGCCGTTGCTGTTATCAAGGACGGGAAAATAATTCACTCAAAGGGATACGGAGTGCGCTCATTGAACTCAGGACTTCCGGTAGATGAATATACTATTTTTGGCATTGCTTCCAACAGTAAGGCTTTTACCACATTTGCGCTGGGCATCCTGGTGGATGAAGGGAAAATATCCTGGGATGATAAAGTGCGGAAATGGATTCCGGAATTCAAACTTTACAGTCCTTATGTTACGGAAGAATTTACCATACGTGATCTCCTGACACATCGCAGCGGACTTGGACTGGGTGCAGGCGATCTGATGTTTTTTCCAGACTCCAGTAATTTCGAATTGAAAGATATTTTGTATAACCTCCAGTTTCTCAAACAGGTTTCGGGTTTCCGGACAAAATTTGATTATGATAACAATATGTATATCGTTGCGGGTGAAGTAGTCAGAAGGGCCAGTGGCATGTCATGGGATGATTTTGTTGAAACACGCATAATGAAACCGATCGGAATGACAATGAGTGCCTGTTCCTTCGACCAGTTGAAAAATAAATCAAATGTAATAGATGCACATGCTGAAGTGGAGGGTAAAGTAAAAGTGATCGCCAGGAGCATGATGAAAGTCGGGCATTCCGCAGGTGGAATTAATTCAAATATTTCTGATCTGAGTAAATGGGTGCAACTGCTTTTAGCCCAGGGAAAATATGGACCAAATTTTATGAATCTTTACGACCCGAAGATTCAAAAAGAAATCTGGTCCCCTCAAACCATCATGCAGGCCGGTGATCCTGGTTATTATAATACGCATTTCAAAGCTTATGGTTTAGGATTTTTCATTGAAGATGTAAAAGGTTATAAGGAACTCAGTCATACCGGAGGGCTTGAAGGAATGGTCACTCAGATTACAATGATCCCCGAGTTGCAGCTGGGTATCATCGTCCTTACCAATCAACAGGAAGTTGACGCATTTATTTCCATTACCAATGAAATCAAAGATGGTTACCTTGGTTTGCCACATAAAGACTGGATAGGGGAATTGACTTCAAAGAGAAATTCAAACCTGGAATATAATAAAACAATAACCGATCCTATATGGGAGGAAATCAATAAAATACAGCTAAATCCCCCAAAAATAAATTTTAATATTTACGCCGGTACATACAGAGATCCCTGGCTTGGAGATGTATTCATTTCTATAAAAAACGGAAAGTACTGGTTTGATTCAAAACGTTCACCCAAACTCACAGGCGAATTGCTTCCTTATAAAGAAAATAGTTTTGTAGTGAAATGGCGCGACCGCAGCATGGATGCCGATGCATTTGTAATATTCCGGTTGAATGAAAACGGTCAGTCTGTCGGAATGCAAATGAAAGCTGTTTCTCCGCTTACTGATTTCAGTTATGATTTTCAGGATCTTGATTTTGAAAAAATCCCCTCATCTCATTAATCAAATTCTCCCTTTAACAATTCATTCAATCTTTGAAATTTTTTAAAGCCTTTCTTATAAATAGAATGAACAGATGAATTGGGATAATAAGTTTTGCTCATCGCCGATTTTGCAGAAATGTCAATCCCCAAAACTTTCATACCAGTTTTTGCTGCACCCCATGCGGAATTTTCAATAGTATCACAAACTATTACAGGTAAATTAAAAATGTCCGAAAGAATCTGCAACCAAAGTTCGCTACGGGCAAAACCACCAGAGGCATATATATTCTGTACATCCGTCGTTTCAAAAAGTGACTGACTGATAGCATATAAGCAATAGACAACACCTTCCATGGAAGCCCGAACCATATCAGCTTGTCTGTGATGAATCCTGAGTCCGAATAAAACACCCCTGGCGTCTGCATTCCAAAGAGGTGCCCGTTCTCCCATCAGGTAAGGAAGAAAAATCAATCCTCCTGAACCAGGTTCTGCTGATAATGCCTGATTCAAAAAAAAGCTGACATCTTCTTTAGAATTAAAAAAATTTTCCTGTAACCATTGTAATACAATGCCGCCATTATTACTGGCTCCGCCTACCAGCCATTTATTTTCATTTATATAATAACAAAAAGTCCGCATTTGCGGATCGATCTGACGTGTGTTTATTATCAACCTCGCAGCACTGCTGGTTCCGATCGTAATGACAAGGGAACCAGTTTCATCGGTAGAACCAATATTTGCCATCGCTCCGTCACTCCCGCCAATAATAAAAGGAGTATTTTTCAGAGAAGGAAATATGCCGGGTGAATAAAATATTTTCCCTATTTCTGTGATTGCAGAAAGTCTGTTTTCAGATATCCCGGTTTGTTCCAGTATCCAGGGATCCCAACGCCGGGTTTCTCCGTTCATTAGTCCCGTAGCTGCTGCAATGGAAACATCCACCGCATAGATTCCGAACAATTTTAAAAAAACATATTCTTTTATTCCGATGAATTTATACGCATTATTAAAAATATCTTTCTGGTTTTCCCTAAGCCACAGCAGTTTGCAAAATGGCGACATAGCATGAACAGGCAGGCCGGTAAGTTCATAAAATCTATTTGCCTGATTGTTACGGTGAATCCTGGCTGCCATTTCATTTGCCCGGTTATCGGCCCAGATTATAGAAGGAGAAATTGCGCGGCCATTTTTATCAACAGCAATCAGGCTATGCATGGCCGAACTGAAACAACATAATCTGGGAACATGCGGAGAAAGATCCCGGAGAATATTTTCTACAGTCTTAAAAACTGATTCTGCAATTTCCTCCGGATCCTGTTCACTCCAATCCGGTATAGGATGTTTAATCGGATAAGAAATTGCATGTTCACAAATAGTTTTTCCGGTACTGGAAAACGCAACTGATTTTACCGAAGTGGTTCCGATATCGATACCAAGAAAATATTCCATATTGACCTTGAGTATCAAATATAATTACTTAAAGGCCCCGCTGATTCAGTAAATATCAATTGTGGTAAAACTGTAGACCTGTTACAGGAGGAACTGTAGGTACAGGATCCGTAGTTGGTGGTGGTGGAGCCGGTTCAACGGGAGGCCACTCCGGAAGTGGTTTGGGAGTTGGATCCCCGGGTTCATTCAGGTATAAAACGAAATAAGAAACTGTTTTGACAGACATCGTATTATCTTTAGGTTGATATTTACATACTTCATGCCATGCTTAAATAAATAAGCAGATCATCCAAAAGATTTATGGATTATAAAAATAAAACCGTTCTGATCACAGGCGCTACAAGAGGTATCGGAAAGGCTATCGCGTTGAAACTAGGATCTGCAGGAGCCAATATTGTAATCGCTGCCAAATCAACGCAAGAAGACGGGCGCCTGGGAGGAACTATTTTTTCAGCCGCCGCTGAAGTGGAGGCTGCAGGCGGGAAAGCACTGCCTATTTACTGTGACATAAGGGATGAAAAACTCATTCAGGATGTTATAGATAAAACCTTATCCCGATTCGGGGGACTGGATATCGTAATCAATAATGCGTCCGCCATATCTATCAGCAGTACTGAAAATACGGAACCTAAAAGATACGATTTGATGTTTGATATCAATGTGCGCGGAACATTTATGGTAACTAAATATGCTTATCCGTTGCTGAAAAAATCATCCAATCCACATATACTTACATTATCGCCGCCGTTGAATTTTGATATGAAATGGTTTAAACATCACGTTGCATATACATTGGCAAAATATAATATGAGCCTTCTGACAAGCGCCTGGGCAGAAGAGTTTAAAAAAGATGGAATAGCTTCCAACAGTCTCTGGCCCGCTACCCTGATCGCCACGGCGGCGGTAAAAAATTTACTGGGGGGAGAAAAACTTTTTCAGGCAAGTCGCAAACCGGAGATTGTAGCAGACGCTGCTTTTTATATACTTAATAAGGATTCAAAATCCATTACCGGTAATCATTTCATTGATGAAGATGTATTGCGTGGCGAAGGTATAACAGATCTTGAATCTTATTCGGTTACGCCAGGCGGGATTTTACAACGTGACCTTTTCCTTTAGTCTTTGTTTCATGTTTTGTGAAAATCCTGTGTGTTATCGGGCTGGAAAGAATAACAGAGGTTGTCGTCTCTCCATATTCCATCATACTTGCCAGCAAATGTTGCAGATGACCTGAATTTTCTACTACGACTTTCATAAAAATACAATAGTTGCCGGTTACCCGATGGCATTCAAGAACTTCGTCCAGTTTTTCAATATAATTTAAAAAAGAATTAAACTTTCCGGAATGTGCTGTAAAAGTGATGAAGGCTTTTAAAGCGTAACCAGTTTTTTCATAATCCACTTCGATTCGATAACCCTGTATGATTCCTGCGTCTTCGAGTTTTATCATGCGCTCTGCAACAGCAGGAGCTGAAAGTCCTACCTCCCTTCCTATGTCGGCAAAAGATGCCCTGGCATTTTCCTGCAGACAGGCCAGGATCGACCAGCTCGTTTTATCTAATTCCATATGAAAGGATTTTATTGAATTTTGTTTGCTTTCGAAAGCAAATATTAAAATAAACATTGATTTCGAAGGTAAATTTAATATATTTCCTTATAACTTTGAATATTGATTTTCCCTTAAAGGTTTAAACAGCAGCTAATGAACAATTCCGGATCCAAAGCACCCGGCTCCCTTTCAGTGATCCTTGCTTTTTTAACAGTGTACATCGTCTGGGGTTCTACCTATTTTTTCATAAGTAAGGCCTTACATGGTTTCCCGCCTTTTTTATTGGGTGGAATACGATTTGTTATTGCCGGTTTGATCATGATGATATGGGCAATGTGGAAAAAAGAAAACCTTTTGGATTGGGAAACCATTAAATTGTCGGCTGTCAGTGGATTTCTCATTCTGTTTATAGGAAATGGTATTGTAATTTTTGTTGAACAATATGTCGGCAGCGCCTGGGTTGCCATCATAATTTCCGCTGCCCCGCTCTGGTATGTGGTTTATGACCAACCGCACTGGAAAGAAAATTTCTCCAGCAAATCCATACTCACCGGTTTATTTCTTGGATTGATCGGCATATTCCTGCTGTTCCTTCCAAATATTTCTTCTGCTTATAAAACAGACAGAAATCCTTATGAACGTTTCGCGTTATTCGCACTGATCATCGGATCCATGTCGTGGGTCATTGGTTCCCTGTATGCAAAATATAAAAAGACACAGGTACCCGCGTCTGTTAATACCGGCTGGCAAATGTTCTTCGCCGGAATATATTTTTTTATCGGTGCAGGATTTACCGGGGAATTTAAAACATTTCAACTTTCATCGGTCCCCGCGGAGGCCTGGTATTCCATTTCCTATCTCGTAATATTCGGATCCATCCTGGCTTATAGTTGCTTTGTATGGCTGATGGAGGTAAGATCACCGGCACAAGTCAGCACATACGCCTATGTGAATCCGGTAGTAGCTGTTTTGCTGGGGATTTTCATGAATGCTGAACATGTAAATAATTTACAGATAGGAGGACTTTTCGTTATTCTTTTCAGCGTATTGCTAATTAATCTGAATAAATATATTAAGAGACCGAGACTGGCCTAGATAGTTGTTAGTTGTTAATTGTTAACGGTAAAATGCTATGTTCAATTAAGGTCACAATTTTTCATGACCTAACCTTTCGGCGTTAACAACTAACAATTAACAACTAACAATTAACCCAAATGTTTCTGCAATTAATTCAAAAGACCTGAACCTGTCTTTTTGAGAATGGGTCATCGTAGTTATCATGATTTCATCAATACCCATTTCACCAGCCAGTGTATCCAGCTGTTTTTTTACCTGTGCCGGCGTTCCGGATACGATACGTCCCTGATTAAACTGAATTCTTTCTAATTCAGCATCTGAAAAAACATAATCCCTGATATCCTCATACCGGTTCATTTCCCGGAAATTTCCTTTTTCAAATTGAAGAAGCGTATAATCTGCCAATTTCCTGAGTTGTACCGCTTTTTCTTCGGTATCCGCACATAAAACAGAGATCGCGAGCAGGATTTGCGGTTCCAGCATTTCGCGTGAAGGCTGAAAAGCTTTGCGGTAAGAATCTACAATTTCCGGACCTGCAAATCCATTGATGAATCGTGCGAGTGCAAGGCCCATTCCGAATTTAGCCGCGATCGCCGCACTGCCACCGGTTGAACTTAGTATCCATTGTGAAGGAATTGTGGCGCTGATAGGAACTGCCAGCAGAGGCCCGTATTGCGTTGCCGCTTCATCATGAAAAAATGCCTGAAGGTATTCCAGCTGCTGAATATAGGATTCTTCAGAAAAATTATTCGAGGGATTGAGAAGCCCTGCCGAAATACGGTCCCCGCCCGGGGCCCTGCCTATTCCCAGATCAATTCTTCCCGGATACATAGTTTCCAGTAAACGAAAATTTTCGGCAACTTTTAAAGCACTGTGGTTGGGTAACATAATTCCCCCTGAACCAATACGTACGGTGCGGGTCTCGCTGGCAAGCCTTACCATAAGCAATTCCGGAGCCGATCCCGCGATCATCTCGGAATTATGATGTTCGGATACCCAGAACCGGCGAATTCCCCAGGTATCAGCCAATTTTGCCAGATGAATGGTATTCGAAATTGCCTGGGATGCGAGCGTACCTTTTGGTACGATTGACTGGTCCAGGAAACTCAGGCTGAGCATTAAATTTCTTTGTTATCATTAACATTACAACAGCTTCTTTGTTGAAAAAAGCGTCGGTTTTCATTTCTGAAATCTTAATTTTAGGATCACTGTAACGACTATGACTTATCAGCAAATCACCGAATTACTGGGAAAGGAAAATGAAACCCTGTTTACTCATGAATGCAAAAAAATTCCGAAGGAATCAATGCATCTTCCTTCTCCCCATTTCATAGATGATATTTTTTCGATTTCCAATCGTAATCTGCAAACCCTTCGAAATCTTCAGCAGATTTTTAATGGGGGAAGACTTGGAGGTACCGGATATCTGTCCATACTTCCCGTTGATCAGGGTGTTGAACATAGTGCGGGTGCTTCCTTCGCAAAAAATCCTCTTTATTTTGATCCTGAAAATATTGTCCGCCTCGCAATCGAAGGCAATTGCAATGCCGTTGCCAGTACTTTCGGTGTATTAGCAATGGTAGCGCGCAAATATGCACATCGCATACCCTTCATCGTTAAAATAAATCATAATGAACTACTAACTTATCCGAATAAATTTGACCAGATATTATTTGGAACCGTCCGGGATGCCTGGAATATGGGAGCAGCTGCTGTTGGCGCAACTATTTATTTCGGTTCTGCAGAATCTGACCGCCAGATTACCGAAGTGGCAAAAGCTTTTGATGAAGCACATCAGCTGGGAATGGCTACGGTGCTTTGGTGTTATCTGCGCAATAATGCATTTGTAAAGGATGGCAAAGACTATCACTTGTCGGCTGATCTGACAGGTCAGGCAAACCACCTTGGTGTTACCATACAGGCTGATATTGTAAAACAGAAATTGCCCGAGCTGAATGGCGGATATAAAGCACTGAATATGGGCAGCAGCCATTATGGAAAACTGGATGAAAAAATGTATACGGATCTTTCCAGCGATCATCCGGTTGATCTTTGCCGCTACCAGGTATTGAATGGCTATGCCGGCCGCATACCATTGATCAATTCAGGTGGCGCTTCTGAAGGAGAAAAGGATTTAAAAGAAGCCCTTCGTACAGCTGTTATTAATAAGCGTGCAGGTGGCAGTGGAATGATTTCCGGAAGAAAAGCATTTCAACGCCCTTTTTCTGAAGGTATTCAGTTGCTGAATAGTATTCAGGATGTTTACCTCGAAAAACTTATCCCCGTTGCATGAAAAAAATAAACTCCGGTTACACCACTATTTTTACTGATATCGGCGGGGTCCTTCTTACCAATGGCTGGGACAGGAATGGCAGAACAAAAGCCATTAGCCATTTTAATCTTGATCCTGTCGAAACAGAAGAAAGACATCATCTTACTTTCGATACCTATGAATCAGGAAAAATTACGCTCAGCGAATACCTGAAACGTCTGGTATTTTACAAGGAAAGAAATTTTACAGAAGTAGAATTCAGAAAATTTATGTTCGACCAGTCACAACCCTATCCTGAAATGCTGGGACTCATTCGTGGAATAAAAGAAAAATACGGAATTAAAATTGCCGTAGTCAGTAATGAAGGAAGGGAATTAAATAATTACAGGATCAATACATTTAAACTGGGCGAATTTGTTGACTTTTTTATCAGCTCCTGCTTCGTTCATTTCCGAAAACCCGACGCAGATATTTTCAAAGTGGCGCTGGATATAGCGCAGGTGTCTCCGGAAAAAGTGATTTATCTGGAAGACCGTCCCATGTTCGTCCAGGTAGCTGATACGCTGGGCATTCACGGAATCATTCATCATGATTTCGATTCTACAAAACAGCAGCTTGCTGCTTTTGGTTGGGTGATTTGAACCCTGTAAGCGACATAATGAAATCGACTTCTTTCTGACTATAAGGTGTTCCATCAGGCCGAAAAATATCATGGAACCAGACTTTAGGTTCTGAACCGTCTGGAATGGGAGTATCCCATGCGTACTTGGTATTTGTTTTCCCGCTTACCAGACCCCAGTTTATAGCAGCTACATGTTCTTTTTTCAGCATGGGCATAATATTAAAAAAAGTACTGTTGCGGAGACGGGCCATATATTCTGTACAAATAAGTGGTCGGCCATATTTTTTCAGGCTGTCAATGACCTGCATATGAGCTTTCTCATCCTCATAATTGTGATATGTAATTACGTCTGATTCATCAAGCTGATATTTGTTCAGGTCAGTCAGATCTTTATTCCAGACACCCGCAGATAGGGGCTGTGAGGGATTGACTTCTCTTGACCATCGAAAAAGATTTTTCAACAAGACCATGCTTTTATTCTGGTAGTTGGAATTCCCCGGTTCGTTGTATAAATCCCAGAGCAGGATACGGCGATCATCATTAAATGTTTTTAGTATGTCCTTTACGTAGGTTTCAAGTACGTTCATTAATGAGGGATCTTCATAAAGTAATTTTCCCGGATCTCTTAACCAGCCGGAATTATGAATACCCGGTTTGGGAGCGGGTTGTTTTCCAGCCTTGTAAGATTCGTTCCAGCAATCATCGAAAAAAACAAAAATGGTTTTAATATTTTCCCGGGCTGCAATAACAAGGTATTCGTCTACACGTTTTTTAAATCCTGCAGGGTCCTGCTGCCAGGCAAGATGATGTAAAAATACCCGCATGCAGTTAAGCCCGATGGAATGGGCATATCCCAGTTCACGTGAAATCGTTGCCGTATCAAATGTTTCGGCCTGCCACATCTCTAACTGGTTGACCGCTGTGCTTGGAATGAAATCACAACCACGCAACCATCCCTGAAGGGAGTACCATTGAGTGGCAAAATCTTTCGTCCAGACAGGCCTCACATTTTGAGCCTGCAAATCGTTAAGGAAATAAATGCTGATAATTAGAAGTAAAACTTTTTTCATCTGGCTTTAGAATATAATTATAAGATATAAAACTATAAATGATACATCAAGCGTCAATCCTTCCTGCGGCAGGCGGGCCTCATCCGGAATTCAGGGTTTAATTGAAAACTGATAAACAGTCATTTCGTTATATGTTTGTCCCGGTTCTAAAATGGTATTTGGAAAAGAAGGCTGGTTTGGTGAATCAGGATAGTGTTGTGTTTCCAGACACAATCCGCCATATTTTACAATTTTCTTTCCATTCCTCCCAATTAGAGTTCCATCCAGAAAATTACCAGTATAAAATTGAATGCCCGGCTGTGTTGTAAAAACATTCATCATTCTTCCTGAACCCTGATCATATAAACTGGCAATTCGTATCAATCCGGAATCTGATTTTCTTTCTATAACAAAATTATGATCATATCCCCCATTTATTTGGCCGATGTCCTTTCCGATCTTTTTATTTTTTCTGAAATCCATCGGTCCATATTTTACATACGCAATTTCACCTGTCGGAATAAGAGCATTATTAACAACCGTGTATTTATCTGAATAGATAGCCAGTTCTTCGTCAAGTATGGTTGAATCCCTCCCGGCAGATAAATTAAAATAGGCATGATTGGTTAAATTCACCGGCGTTTTCTTATCAGTCATCGCCGTATAATTTATAGATAACCTATTACCATTTTTGGAAGAGACCCCATATTCGATTTTTACACTTAGATTTCCCGGAAATCCTTCTTCTCCATCATGACTGGTATATGAAAGTACCAGAATAGAATCATTTACCTGATCAACGGTCCATATTACTTTGTCAAATCCTTTTAATCCGCCGTGCAGGGTATTCCCGTTTTCGTTGGCCGTTATTTTATAGGTTACCCCATCGATGAGGAATGAAGCATGCCCGATCCTATTAGCATATCTCCCTACGATCGCCCCAAAATAAGGATTTCCTTTCTGAAGGTAACCGGAGAGTGAATCATACCCAAGAATAACGTCGCCCATTTTTCCGGATCTGTCAGGTGTCCGTAATTCAAGCAATGTTGCTCCATAATTTGTTATGACGACTTTCAGACCACTACTGTTATTAATCGTA
>Ga0207113_1165_pt2 | contig 13043 bp, 12 predicted proteins | sample Alteio_BWMinHeat_69_FD_153559 | JGI IMG/M metagenome (GOLD analysis project Ga0207113, IMG submission 153559) | Enriched cells from forest soil in Barre Woods Harvard Forest LTER site, Petersham, Massachusetts, United States -... | ecosystem: Environmental > Terrestrial > Soil > Temperate forest >... | reverse complement strand
ATATGGATCTTTACCGCTTAAAAGATGAAGAGGAGGCTATAAAAGCGGGCGTTGAGGATTGTTTGAATTCCGGGGAAATCTGTCTGGTGGAATGGCCCGATAGGGCGCCTGGTATTTTCCCCGAAGAGACCCTGGGGATTTTCTTCGAAAGTCAGGATGAAAACACACGGAAAATAACTGCCATCCCATATTGGAAAAAATTCAGGATAAAATTGTAATTTTCACCTCCACGATCTGCAGCCCGTACGGTAGTCAAACCACCTTATCATGTCCCAACACAGTAAACCGTTTATCAGCACTTCCTTCAGTTATGAAACCCTGGAAGAAACCCTGGATGTAAAACCGAAATCCAGTATGCTGCTGATCGGCGTTCCGAAAGAGACCGCTTTCCAGGAAAACAGAATCGGGCTTACTCCTGAAGCAGTCAGCGTTCTGATCAGTAATGGTCATGAAGTATTAATCGAACACAATGCCGGAGAAGCCGCCCATTATGGAGACAGGGATTACAGTGAAGCGGGCGCACGCATCATATATGAAAAAGCTGAAGTATATAAATGCCCGACCCTGATAAAATCAGCTCCGGTTGTGGAAGAAGATCTGCCCCTTCTGCAAATGAATCAGACCATTATTTCCCCCATTCATTTATCTGCACTTAAATCCGAATTATTACAGAAAATGATGGAGAAACGCATCACAGGTATTTCTTTTGAAAATCTGAAAGATGAAAGCGGCAGTTATCCTATAGTGCGAAGCATGAGTGAAATTGCCGGCGGCGCTGTGATGCTGGTGGCTGCACAGTATCTGAGTTCGGCCAATCATGGTAAGGGTGTATTGCTCGGGGGAATATCCGGCATACCACCCACGAAAGTTATTATACTCGGTGCGGGGATTGTGGGGGAATATGCAGCAAGAGCGGCGCTCGCTCTTGGCGCATCCGTGAAAGTTTTTGATAACAGCGTTTCCCGCCTGAAAAGATTGCAGAATAATATCGGTTTTCGTATATATACATCCGTTATAGAGCCACGCATTCTGTCCAAACAATTGAAAAGTTGCGAAGTGGCTGTTGGTGCACTTTCTTCACAATCCGGTCGCACACCGGTTGTAGTTACGGAAGAAATGGTCAGCAATATGCGTACGGGCAGCGTAATTATAGATGTAAGTATTGACCGTGGAGGATGTTTTGAAACCAGCGAAATCACTTCACACGAACATCCCACATTTATTAAATATGGTGTGATCCACTATTGCGTTCCCAATATCCCTTCGGGTTTCGCCAGAACTGCATCGCAGGCTATCAGCAATGTGATTACGCCCCTTTTACTGGAAGCGTCCGAAGAAGGCGGTTTTGATAATCTTGTATGGCATAAGATCCATTTACGCAGCGGGATATATATGTTTAAAGGAGCGCTTACGAATTTCCATTTGAGTCAACGGTTTGATCTTAAATACACTGATCTGAATTTACTTATCGCTAGTCAGCGATAATACAAGTGTGGAAGTGTGGAAGTGTGGTAGTTAAATTATATCACTCGAAACAATTCAGTTTAAGAAAAAAAACAGGAGAACTACCACACTACCACACTACCACACTACCACACTATTTTTTAAGGTTTTTCATATTAATCTCGGTCTTACAAAAAGAATACTCCAAAACATCATTCGAACTAACAATCACAAGTCTTTCGCTGCAATATTCCCTGATAAGTTCATGATACAATGCAATACCAGACAGATCCAGATTCGTTGTGGGTTCATCCAGAAGAACAACGGGAGTATCGGAAAAGAAAGCCTGTGCGAGTTTTATCCTCTGCTTCATACCTGAAGAATAATACCTGATTTGTTTATCCGAAGCTTCCTGTAATCCGACACGTTTCAGGATCTGTTGAATAGAAATATCAGGCATCAGTGGTTTGAATGACCGGTGAAATCTGAAGAATTCATTGGCTGTCATTTCTTCGACTGTTTCGAGATAAGGTGCAGCAATTGAAATAAGAGGAAAGTATTGCTCTAATGGTATATCGCTTTCGTTATAGTAAGAGATTTTGCCTTCGGTTGGCATCAGCGAACCTGCGATAAATTGAAGTAGTGTGGATTTGCCCGATCCGTTCGGACCCGTAATAGCATATGCATTCGAGGAAAAAAAACTATAGTCGAAATGCCGGAATATCCATTCCCGGTTGAATCGTTTGCCTGCGTCAGACAGGGTAATCCTCATCGAGGTTGCTTTTACTGAAGCGTTTTATGATACCGCGACTGCTTTCCCGGATAAATGTTACGATTTCATCACGCTCATCAGTAGCCGAAAATTCCTCTTCCAGAAATTCAAGTGCCTGGGAAGTATTTAAACCCTTATTGTAGATAATACGGTAAATATCCAGGATATGATTGATCTTATCTATACTGAAACCTCTTCTTTTTAAACCTACAGAATTAACACCGCAATAACTTAATGGCATTCTTCCTGCTTTGATATAGGGAGGAATATCTTTTCCAACAAGGGATCCGCCCTGAAGAAAACTATGTCGTCCAATTCGCACAAATTGGTGAATGGCGCACATTCCGCCAAGAATGGCATAATCTTCAATGACCACATGGCCGGCCACCTGTGTATTATTGCTCATCACGCAATAATCGCCCACTATACAGTCATGCGCCAGATGGCAATAAGCCTGAATAAGACAATTACTGCCAATAGATGTTTTTTCCCTGTCCTTTGTTCCCCTGTTTACGGTAACAAATTCGCGGATGGTAGTGTTATCTCCAATAAATACATTGGAATATTCTCCCTGAAATTTCAAATCCTGCGGAATAGCTGCGATTACTGCGCCAGGAAAAATCCTGCAGTTCTTCCCGATTCTTGCACCTTCCATAATGGTAACATTGGAACCAATCCAGGTTCCTTCTCCAACTTCCACATCCTGATGAATGACGGAAAAAGGATCAATTTTAACATTCGTGGCAACCCGTGCATTTGGGTGAATATACGTATGGGGATGGATCATTCTTTCATCTGTTGATGGTGTGGCCTGCTGCCCGCTCGATACTATTTCTTTGATAATTGCAGGTTGCTTCATAAAAAATGCTGAGCAAAACCCAGCCCTACAAAAATAAACTTATTTGGCACAAATCCTCTAATTTAACTTCGCTTTACCAGCTGTGCCATAAGATCCGCTTCGGTAACTATTTTATTACCGACGAAAACGGTTCCGCGCATTTCAACAATTCCCCTGCGAATGGGATTCATCAACTCCAGTTTCATTACCATCGTGTCTCCAGGTACAACCTTCGCTTTAAATTTACAATTGTCAATCTTTAAAAAATATGTATCGTATTGACTTCCTCCAGCCATGGCATTGATCGCAAGTATACCGCCGGTCTGTGCAAGTGCTTCAACCTGCAATACTCCCGGCATGATAGGATTCCCCGGAAAATGACCTACAAAAAAAGGCTCGTTAAAAGTCACGTTTTTAATTCCGACAATATAGGTATCTGTCAGTTCAATTATTTTATCAACAAGTAAAAAAGGATAACGGTGGGGAAGTGTTTTTTCTATCTGCTGGCTGTTGTATATCGGCTGCTGATTCGGATCATATACCGGAGTATTCTTCAGGTGTTTATTCTTGCGGATATATTGTTTGATTTTCCTCGCAAAATCAACATTGGTAGAATGGCCGGGCCTGTTAGCAATTACATGTCCTTTAATGGGGTAACCTATCAAAGCCAGATCACCAATTACATCCAGCAATTTATGCCGTGCGGGTTCATTCGGAAAACGGAGTTCGAGATTGTTCAGGTAACCGCCACTTTTAACTTCCATGTTCTCGCGGCCGAAGGCTTTGGCAAGTCGCTGCATTTCGTCATCCGTAACTTTTTTGTCAACAATAACTATAGCATTGTTGATATCTCCCCCTTTAATGAGGTTGTTCTCCAGCAGCATTTCGAGTTCATGTAAAAAACAGAACGTGCGACATGGGGCAATTTCCAATTTAAAATCCTTCATGGATTTAAGTCCTGCATGCTGGGTGCCCAGCACCGGGCTATTGAAGTCAATTAATGTAGTAACCTTATATTCCATGGAAGGCATAGCCATCATCTCCACCCGTTTCTTTTCATCGTAATAAGTGATATTATTGTCGATACTGTACCATGCTTTGGCGGCATCCTGTTCATCCAGTCCTACTTCTTCAATGATCTCAACAAAGGGCTCTGAACTGCCGTCGATTATAGGAATTTCAGGTCCGTTTATTTCAATGAGACAGTTGTCGACACCCATACCTACCAGGGCTGCCAAAATATGCTCAATAGTGCTGACACGGGCGCCGTTATCTTCCAGAGTGGTACCACGGGATGTATCGGTAACCAGATCACAATCAGCCTTGATCAGGGGTCTCCCTGCCAGATCAATGCGCTGAAACTGAAATCCATATCCCGGGTTTGCAGGGCGAAGAGTCATATCGACCACAACACCCGTATGCAGGCCCGTACCTGAAATATTTACTGGCTGTTTGAGTGTATGCTGTTTGTCCGGGTTGAATTGTGCGTCCATCTGTAGATTTATGACCCGCAAAGATACAATTTGAGCCTGACTTCCGTTTCCCGGCCAAGAGAGAGTATTAACAAAAAATTACCCACCGATTCTCCATTCCCGGAAATGAATTAATTTTATTTGTATATAAACGAACTTATGGAAGGAAAAAAGCCTAAAATCTTATTGTGCGAAGACGACGCCAATCTCGGCATGGTATTAAAAAACTACCTGGAGTTGAACGATTTTGATGTGACCCTTGAGCGGGATGGAAGATTAGGACTGGCCGCATTTCAGCGCGAGCATTTTGATCTCTGCCTGCTTGATGTAATGATGCCACATATGGATGGATTTACGCTGGCAGAAGAAATTCGAGATGTTAATCCGGATGTTCCTCTTTTCTTTATCAGCGCTAAAACGATGAAGGAAGATATTATTCAGGGATATAAACTGGGCGCGGATGATTATATCACCAAGCCCTTCGACAGCGAAGTATTACTTCTGAAAATCCGCGCGATCCTGAAAAGAAATGACGATTTAAATAAGGAAGCTGATAACAAGGAATACGACCTGGGCTCTTACCATTTTCATCCAAAACTGAGGCAGCTCGTACATAACGGACAAACGCAAACGCTTTCACCCAAAGAAAACGAATTGCTGAAAATGCTTGCCGAACACCTGAATGATTTATTGCCACGGGAAGCTGCACTTAAAAAAATCTGGGGAAGCGACACGTATTTCAATGGCCGGAGTATGGACGTCTATATTGCCAAGCTCAGAAAATATCTGCGCGATGATGTCAATATCGAGATTGTGAATATCCATGGTAATGGTTTCAGGCTGGTGGTTCCTGTAAAGGCAACCGTCTGATTTCCGAGACTCGCCTTCAACAGATTAAATAAATTTTATCTCAGCAAGAATCGGGTTTTATTGATTGAAATGTAACAATGGTTTTGTTACATTAAATGAATAATTATTCATTTTTTGTATCGGTACAGGTTTCCTGATCAGGACTGTTTCAACTAAGTTGTTTGCAATGATAACAAGTGGAAGGGGGAAGGAAGCAAGCTTTCAACGCTCACGAAAATAAAAAAATACCCTTTTGGGTATTTGCTTGTTTTGCGGAGAGGGCGGGATTCGAACCCGCGATAGCGTTTCCACTATACACACTTTCCAGGCGTGCTCCTTCAACCACTCGGACACCTCTCCATCCGTTTTTTAAAACAGGCGGCAAAAGTAACACATCAGGGCTTACCCTGCGAATCTTTTTAATCTACATCACACACCATAAGCTATACAATTTTGCCTTACTCATTCAGCTTTAAGCCTTACGCCTTAAGCCTTAAGCCTTCAGCCTAAGAAAATATTTTCAACGCGTTGGATGTAGTAATCATGGATACTTCCTCAGGGCTAATACCTTTTATCTCAGCCATTTTTTCCGCTATATAAATGATAAAACTGCTTTCATTTCGTTTACCACGAAAAGGAACGGGCGGAAGATAAGGTGCATCTGTTTCGAGGACGATATTTTCCAGCCCAATATTTTTAAGTGCAGCAGGAAGTTTGCTGTTCTTATACGTAAGAGTTCCGCCAATACCTAGATAAAAACCAAGCGCTATAATTTCATTTGCCTGTTTCTCTCCTTCATTAAAACAATGAAATATGCCTCGCAGGTTTCCATTTTGATGTTCTCTGACAACAGAAATAGTCTGATCGATGGAATCGCGCGAATGGATTACAATAGGTAAATCAAACTTCAATGCCCACTCTATTTGCTGATGAAAAGCACTGTATTGTTCCTTTTCAAAACTACGATCCCAATAGAAATCAAGTCCGATTTCGCCTACTGCTGAAAACTTCCTTCGGGCAAGACTTTCCTCTACATGACGTAATGCCTCTTTCACATCATTCTTAACCGAACAAGGGTGAAGTCCCTGCATGGCAAAACAAATGTCCGGATAACGTTTTTCCAGATCCAGCATATCTTTTTCACTCTCCATGTCAATAGCAGGCAAATAAAATCTTATAACCCCCGCAGTCAAGGCTCTTTGCATCATTTTATCAATATCTTCCGCAAATTCTGGGGCATATAAATGACAATGTGTATCAATTAGTTCCATATGAAAATTGAATTGAAGTCTGTGCACGAAATAATACGCCTTATTTTAAAAAATCTCACTAAGGGAAAACACTTAGTCCTTTTTTTGCTCCCTGTCAGACCCCTTTTAGATCGTTCTTCTGAACGGGTAAATGCCTGTATTCCCATGGTTATCTGCGAAATATGTTTGGTGAATCAAAAAAAGTTCTACCTTTAAATCAGTTTTCATAGGGTACGGATTAAAAACGGGCCAGGGTGTCTACCCCGGCCCAATTTTTTTTTAAACGCTTTCTTCTTCCATACTTTCTATTCCTTACGTTGTTTATTTTATAGTTTCGAATGAATATCCCTGACCGGAAAAATACGCAAGAACCATAGGTAAAGCCACCAGTAAAACCTGATATGCTTTGGTGCTGTCATGAAAAACAACAATACTTCCTGATCGGGATTTTCGAATGACTCTTTCAGCAGCAGCTTCACCGGATACTGCCGGATCAAAATCGCCGCTCAGCACATCCCACATAACTATTTTATACTTCAGTTTTTCTTTCAGATTGCGGATCTGGAATGCTGTAACACGCCCATATGGGGGCCTGAATAAATCTGAATCAATCAGCGTGCGCGCTTTTTCAATATTCTCAAAATAGATTTTATTATCCGTTTTCCAGCCATTCAAATGATTATATGTGTGATTGCCGACACGATGGCCCTCCATCAGGATTCGCTTATATATGGCCGTTTCTTCGACAACATTTTTACCTATGCAGAAAAAACTTGCTCTGGCATTATATTTTTTCAATTGGTCCAGCACAAAAGGTGTCGCCTGCGGATGAGGACCGTCATCGAAACTGAGAAAGATTTTTTTTTCTCCGGGTACTAAAGGATAATTCCAGAGACAGGATGGATATAGTTTCCTAAGCCAGAAAGGCGTCTTTGTGAAATAAAACATGCCGCAAGTTACTCAGAAGCTGTTGATGTGGATAACCTGCCCCTGTTGGCGGAATATCTTCCCATTATCTTTCAAAAATGCCTCCTGGCTTGTTTTATCCGTCAGTAGCTTGTCCAAATATATTTTTTCTTCCTCCCTCGTGATCGTCACGGGTTTACCAACATACATGGCCTGATCGCAATACCCTATGAGTAGCGGATCCAGCTGACTGAAGAAAAGGTCCTTTGAGGCGAAAATATCAGACCCGATCACTTTATCGCCCGACATACACACAAACCCTACCACAGCACTGTCGGAATTTTTAAATTTTTGTTTGAAAAAATTAAAATATTCATCATTCAACTGCAACATCCGTTTATCAGTTTTACGCGATAAATAAGCTGAACTTTTACTCGGGATATTACTTTCCCCCAGTTGCTTTGCAATTTCCTGCCAGATCAGCACCTGATTTTTATTTACATCAAGCACTTTTCGAAGAGCGGGATTCGCGAAATTCTCATACGCGAATTTTTTTTCTTTTTCACTCCACCGAAGCTCTTCCACACACATGACTGATACATACTGGTCTCTGCCATTCGGCTCAAGCAGGGTATCACGTGTAATCATCCGGTCCTGCCGCCCTCCCGAGATGAGTTCACCTGAAGAAATATAAATCGTCTGGTCAGAATGATTATTTATTCGCAGGAAATGTACGTTTTCAGTAGAAGCAGTTCCTCTTTCAGAAATCACGGCAATTCCCTGTTTTATCGCCTGACTTAAACTTATCGCTTTTGGCACACGATTTCCAAATCCATTTTTCGGGCGAATGGGAATGATGCGAAGGTTTTTAAATTCAATCGCCGAATCATAATCGACATAAACATTATCGTAGGTAATTTCCTGTGCCTGCAGGAATCTGAAGAAAAAAAGGCATGCGATGGTTACAAAAAATTTCACGGGTGAATATACTATTTCAGCCTGCATTGTGCAACCGCGGCCCTCTTCTTTAACAAAATAATCCTCATCTTTGCTTCCCATGGAAAAAAAAATCAGGGTTCGGTTTGCGCCCAGTCCCACAGGGGGTTTGCACCTGGGTGGTGTTCGTACTGCACTGTATAATTACCTGTTTGCAAAACAACATAGGGGTAGTTTCATTCTGCGAATTGAAGATACAGACCAGAGCCGCTTTGTTGCCGGGGCTGAAGAATATATTTATGAGACCCTTAGATGGTGCGGTCTGGAACCTGATGAAAGTCCTTTACATGGAGGGCCATTTGCCCCATACCGCCAGAGTGAAAGAAAAAAAATCTATCGGGAATATGCTGAGAGACTGGTCCATGCCGGACAGGCTTATATTGCTTTTGATACTCCTGAAGAATTGGAAGCCATGAGATCCAAACACCGGACTGCAACCAACCCTTCTCCCCAGTACGACCATCAAACGCGTACGCATATGCGCAATTCTCTTTCACTTGCTCCCATGGAAACTAAAAAATTGCTGGAAGCAGGTGCCCCTCATGTGATCCGGATCAGGATGCCGGATAACGAAACCCTGCAACTGAATGATATGATACGCGGGCAGGTTGAATTCAACACTTCCCTGGTGGATGATAAAGTTTTACTGAAAGCGGACAATATGCCTACCTATCACCTTGCAGTGGTGGTAGATGATTTTCTTATGCAGGTAACCCATGCTTTCCGGGGTGAGGAGTGGCTCCCCAGCGCACCGGTACACCTGCTTTTATGGAGATATTTATTTGGCGAAGAGAAAATGCCTGCATGGGCACATTTTCCGTTGATTTTAAAACCCGATGGCAACGGCAAACTCAGTAAACGTGATTCAGACCGACTAGGTATTCCCATATTTGCAATGGACTGGAAAGACCCTGCTTCCGGCGAAATCATTTCTGGATTTCGTGAAAAAGGCTTCCTCCCAGAAGCATTCGTAAATTTACTGGCAGTGCTGGGCTGGAATGACGGGACAGAACAGGAACTTTATTCTCTTACAGAACTAGTCGAAAAATTTTCTATTGAGCGCGTACATAAAGCCGGCGCAAAATTCAATTATGAAAAAGCCAAATGGTTCAACCAGGAATGGATCAGGAAAATATCTGTGGAAGAACTAAGCTTTATTGTAAGAAAAATTTATAACCAATACAGTTTACATATTCCGGATGAAATATTTCTACGTTCAGTGATCCTTCTCATCCGAGACCGATGCCACTTACTTCCCGAATTTTATACGCAGGGCAGGTTCTTTTTTGAAGCGCCGCGTCAATGGGATACGGAGTCCATCAGTACAAAATGGAATGCAGCTAAAACAGCATTCTTCATATCTTATATTGAAAAATTCCAGGATATTTCTGAATGGAATGCCTATAATCTTGAAACCGTTTTCAAAGAACTGGCTGCTTCACAAAAAATAAAAGCAGGAGAACTTCAACTTCCTTTTCGCGTCATGCTGGTAGGTGAAAAATCCGGCCCTCCTGTTTTTGATATCGCAGGTCTGCTGGGTAAGAGTGAAACTTCCAAAAGAATAAATAATCTGCTTGCCCTGACAGAAAATTGGTGACTCTCATGAAAAAATTACATGGGTTTTTATATTTACTGGCTTTTCTCAAATTCATACTTCCATTTTTTTTACAGAGTTCTATATATGAACCACACCGCGATGAATTTCTTTACCTCGCCGAGGGAAGCCACCCTGCTTTTGGATTCATGGAAGTGCCACCTCTGCTTTCTGTTTTCGCCTGGATAACAGGACTTTTTGGCAACGGTATGTTCTGGATAAAATTTTGGCCCTCCTTATTTGGTGCATTGAATTTTATCCTGGTGGGTAAACTCATCATTTCGCTCGGCGCTGAAATATTCGCCCTTATACTTCTTTTCTTTTGTTTTTTCTTTACCGGATTTCTTCGCGTACATTTTTTATTCCAGCCCAACTTTCTGGAAATATTTTTTTATACCGTAATTGCTATTGGCCTTATACAATATGTCAGAACTTCGCAGAATAAATGGCTCTACATCACGGGTATCGGGGCGGGTCTTGGCTTGTTGAGTAAATACTCTGTTGCATTTTATCTGATAAGCCTTCTTCCGGCTCTTCTGATTACGAAATACAGAACTATTTTTTTAAACCGGCATTTCTATATTGCACTGGGACTGGCATTCATTATTTTTCTTCCGAATCTGATCTGGCAATACAGTCACCATTTCCCTGTCTTTTATCATATGCATGAGCTGAGTTCCACCCAGCTGCAATATGTAAAACTTTCGTCCTTTCTCTTAGATCAGCTGGTAATGTTTTTACCATGTTGTTTTATCTGGGTGACAGGGTTTCTCTATTTATTCCTGAATAAAGAAGGAAGAACTTTCGTTTTTTTGGGCCTGGCTTATATAGGTGTGGTTGCTATTCTGCTTTGGTTTCATGGAAAAAGTTATTACACACTGGGCCTGTACCCTATTCTTTTCGGATTCGGATCATTTGTTATTGAAAAATGGGCTATCCAATCGCGGTTCTTTCTTCGTTTTATAATTTCTGCTGTCATAATTTTTTTTGGAATCAGATTCACTTTTATATGTCTGCCGCTGATGAGTCCGGTGAACCTGGCAGCTCATTATGAGAAAGCGCGTGCCGCCAATCTTGGTGTATTAAGATGGGAAGATCAGCAGGATCATCCGCTGCCCCAGGATTTCGCTGATATGCTTGGGTGGGAAGAAATGGCAGAAAAAGCCTCTGTGGCTCTTCACTCGCTGGATAGTTCACAGCAGACAAATACTATTATTTTTTGTGATAACTATGGAATGGCAGGAGCGGTTACTTATTATGGAAAAAAATATCACTTGCCGCCTGCCTATAGCGATAATGCCAGTTTTTTATATTGGATTCCCGATAATATATATTTTAAAAACCTGGTTTTGATTGAAAACGATCCCGATGAAATGAAATATGATTTCATAAAGCAATTCTCATCAGCTAAAATAACCGACAGTATAACAAATCCATATGCCAGGGAAAAAGGAACAGCCATCATGCTGCTTACCGGTGCCAGCGATCTTTTCCGTAAATTCTTCAATGAAAAACTAGCTACTGACAGAATTAAAACGCGTGGTTATTAAAAGAGTTTCCGAGAAAACTGTTATGTACATTTGAATGATGAACAAATCCTTCTCTCGACCGATAAGGGTATTGGTGGCCAAAGTCGGGCTTGATGGCCATGACCGTGGTGCAAAAGTAATTGCGGCTGCACTCCGGGATGCAGGAATGGAAGTCATTTATACAGGACTCAGGCAAACTCCTGAAATGGTAGTAAATGCTGCGTTACAGGAAGACGTGGATGCGATTGGTATCAGTATCCTGAGCGGCGCTCATATGACGGTATTTCCGAAAATCATCAAACTGATGAAAGAAAAAAATCTTACAGATGTACTGCTTACCGGTGGAGGAATTATTCCGGAAGAAGACCGTATTCAATTATCAGGGATGGGAGTAGGGAAATTATTTGCTCCTGGTGCTGCAACAACGGATATTTCAGAATACATACGTGATTGGGTTATTGCAAACCGGCTAAACTAAATTTAATATTATGTATGAAACTTTATCAACCGAACTGACGGAAAATATTTACACTATTACAATTAACCGGCCTGATAAATTAAACGCACTCAATACAACAGTAATACGTGAACTCGGAGAAGCAGTGCAGGAAGTTTACGACAATGAACTGATCGGCGCAGCGATTATCACAGGTTCGGGAACCAAAGCTTTTGCTGCGGGAGCAGATATCCGCGGTTTTACCGGACTTTCCAAAGAAGAAGGAATGGCTCTTGCAAAGCAGGGCCTCGGTGTTTTTTTCAAAATTGAAAATGCATCCAAGCCCATTGTTGCAGCAGTGAATGGATTTGCGCTGGGAGGTGGTTGCGAACTTGCAATGGCCTGTCATTTCAGGATCTGTAGTGAAACGGCACAATTCGGGCAACCTGAAATCAGTCTCGGCCTGATTCCGGGGTATGGCGGTACACAGCGTTTAACCCGATATATCGGAAGGGGTCATGCATTGGAGGCCATGCTCTCGGGAAACCTGATCAGTGCTCCGATGGCACTTCAATACGGTCTTGTTAATCATATTACAAGTCAGGAAGAACTATTAAATAAAACCAAATCAGTCCTCAGGATAATTATCAGCAAAGCTCCGCTTGCTATTGCCAGATGCATTGCTGCTGTAAATGCAGTGGCGGGTAACATGGATGGTTATGCGCTCGAAACAAAACTCTTTGGAGAATGTTTTGCCACTGAAGACATGAAGGAAGGCACTGCAGCTTTTCTGGAAAAGAGGAAGGCAATCTTTAGGGGACGGTAGATAATTGTTAATTGTTAATTGTTAATTGTTAATTGTTCTAAGAATTTTTCTATACTTTCTAAAATTTCAGATTAATAGTTTTCTTCAGCTTTAACAATTGACAATTAACAATTGAAGTGTTTTAGTAAGGAA
>Ga0207113_1176_pt1 | contig 13203 bp, 14 predicted proteins | sample Alteio_BWMinHeat_69_FD_153559 | JGI IMG/M metagenome (GOLD analysis project Ga0207113, IMG submission 153559) | Enriched cells from forest soil in Barre Woods Harvard Forest LTER site, Petersham, Massachusetts, United States -... | ecosystem: Environmental > Terrestrial > Soil > Temperate forest >... | reverse complement strand
GTGGAATTCAGACGATTATTATTTTGTTGAGCCACAACCAGCAAATCCTCCTCAGGGAAGCTATTACTACCAGGACCAAAACAACTAAAAGCTAAATATTTAAACGCAAAGGCGCAAAGAGAGGCAACTCCTTTGGCTACCTGTTATCAAGGTGGCCGAAGGTTGCCCCTCTTTGCGCCTTTGCGTCTTTGCGTTTAATTTATCGCTAATATTTGTTTAATTACATCGATAATTAATGATTTTTTATTGTACAATGAAATTAGGTAGGAACTACCTATACCGGGTGCGTACCCGACCTGATTTCGAGTATCAACTCTCGGTGTGATAAAAAAAGGGAGGATATTATGAGTACTCTATCGAAATCATTGATTGTTTTATCAACATTATTTTGCCTGATTTTATATCCATTAGCCGGTACGGCAGCTTCAACAACAACGCAAACCCCTACTGAAGAAGCTCTACTGATTGCTCATGGTGGTGGCGGAGGTCATGGCGGAGGTCATGGCGGTGGCGGTCATGGCGGTCATGCTGGTGGTCATCACGGCGGCGGTTGGGGCCATCATGGCGGTGGCTGGGGTCATCATGGAGGCTGGGGCCATCGTGGTGGTTGGGGCTATGGCGGCTGGGGTGGTGATGGCTGGGGTTATGGTGGTGTGGGTATTTACGGCCTTGGCGGGTATCCTTATTATGATAACTATTACTACACTCCAGGGTATTACACAACACCAAATACCACTTACTACTATTACCCTTACTAGTTGATCCAGGCATTAATTGCCGCGACAACATCTTCAACTTTTTCCGGTAACTGCGCCGGAGAAGTTGTACTCATTCGGTAGCGCTGCCAGCTATTTTGCAGCGCTGCCATAGATGGGGTATCGAAACAAATAGGAAGTTGTAATGGAGTGTTTCGATGTGCAAAGACAGTTTTGATGGCGTGGTGGGCATCTTTTTTATCGAGGGCCTCTTTTCCGTCGTCGTTTTTTATCATCGTGAACAGATCGTGATAGTCTTTCATCCGGCTATTTTCAACGCCGCGATAGATAAGGGTTTCGAGTTTTTCTGCAAAAACAAATTCCAACGGATAGCACTTTACCGTGATCTCATTTTCAAATAAAGAACTTGTTGAATTAGCTAAAAGCAAGATATTTTGTTCTTTAATGCTCACATGATCGCCAAAACCAAGATCGATGAAAAGCGATGATTGAGAACGACCAAAACTAACGTCGACACGCACTTGTGCACCTGGGTAGTTCACATGGAAATGATTCAATACGTCGACCTTTACATTTCTAAATTTAAAGCCATCAACCACATCTATTTCGACGATTTCGCTAATCACATTAAAAAGTTCTTTTTCATCGTTGCGAAGAGAGGCAACCGAGAAATCAAGATCTTTAGTTTCTCTTCCAATATTTAAGTGTTTAGCTAACAGAATCCCCCCTTTTAAAATGAAATTTTCCTGGTAACGCGACTTACAGAGACGGATTAAAAAACGGTCTGCCACGACATTTTGCCAAACGACAGCAGGGGTGAGGTTCCGTTCTTTAGCAACAGACTGTAGATGCTTCTTCAAAGAGATTTCTAAAGGTGAGTTCATGTTGTAAGCGCCATGATATATGGGGTAATATTGACTTTTAGGATTTTAGCATACGACGACAATTTCTGCAGGTCGGGCTTATGTCGCGGTGTTGCATTTAAGTAAATCCGTAAAGCTTTGATGGCAATTTCGTGACTTAAATAACGAAATGAATCGATGACTGTTCTCTCCCGATCAAAAATTTTCACTTCATATCCACTGATATTAACGGTTGTTTGACCAAGCAACGTATTGCGCATTCTAACAGCACGAATGTGAAGACGTTTTGGACTTTTATCTCGATTCGGGACTGCAATCCAATACTCCCTCATATTCTGATCGGTAAGCTCATAATAACAAAGTGCCGATATTAAACATATGATTCCATGAGGAATCGTCGAAACAGTCATCACAAGATCTTCTAGCGCAATATCGAGTCCACTATCGACCCCATTAACGCGATACACACCGCGATTTACCCTATCCAAAATGCCTCGAAGACAATAATGAGATAAGATACGAGAAGGAACACCTAAAAAACGAGCTTCAGATGCAGTGAAAAATGGTTTTTTAAATAACTCATTTAATTGAGCTGTGTGACGTGTTTTCTTCATTTCTTTAATGTAACAAAAGCGCTCATTTATTCGCAACGAGTACTTTAATTACAAACAAAATTTTATTTTAAATAAAATAAATATTTGATATAAAGAAATCAGGTGGCCATAGTACATAAATTTATAATAAGAAGGAGTTTTTTTTTATGTCATTAGTTAGATCCCATTATGTCAATCATTATAGCACAATAGATAAATCCTTTGAGAGCGATATTGCGTGCCCTATTTGCCTGGAGAATTTTAATGATTCTCCCGCAATAGGCGTTTCTGAAACTGCATGCGAGCATTTTTTTCATGAACCCTGTTTAGACAAATGGTTCCAAACAAATAGAAAGGAACTGTGTCCTATGTGCAAGTTTGACCTAAAAGATACAGTTTTCCAATCGATTCATACAAAACAACCAGTACAATTAGACTTATGTAATCATCATGCAGAAGCCTTGACCGAATTGGTAGCGCAACATCGAAAGCAATCAATAACCGCATCCGCTGCCGTGAGCCATGCTCAAATTGAAAATGCTCGCCCCGGTGCAGTTATAGAAAATTCTATAGCAGCTACTACAGAAGCACACCGCGCGATTGCTGCAAGGGCTCATCAAGCGGTGATCCGACACCAGATGCAGCAAAGAGCTGTAGATATCAATGATCAATGCTGCACACAATTCTGTGTTTTACTTTGAAATACTTGTGTTTATTGTGCACCGCCGATATAAGTAGGATATATGCATTTTTTATCGATTTTTATCTTACTTATGACCTCTCTGTTCTCCCCTGGCCTCATCTCAAATGAGGCCATTGGGGAGGATCCTCCTGATATGGGCACTTTAATCGTCTCTTATCACGTCGATTCCCTTCCAGATCGATTGAACCGAATTCGTTTTCTGTTGATTTCGGATTTAAAAGAGAGCCTCTATCCAAAGGGAAATGCCTATGTCGACAATGAAGAGGGGTCTTCTAGAATTGTTGCGATAGAGAATTTGCCTGTAGGTTCTTATAAAATTCAGTTTCTCATCCCAAATGCCGATGATCTTTTTGAAGAAATTCCAGAGAAAAAAATCACTATTTCTAAAAACAGCGTATTACATATTGACCAAAATATTCCCGTAAAAGAAAACATGTTTAAACAGAGAGTATGGATTCCTGCTGGTAAGTCAATGATTGGGGATCCTGATTCGGGAGAGAAAATCAATGAGCTCGGAGCCAAAACAGTCATGATTAGCACATTTGGCATCGGTGTTTATGAAGTGACGAATGCTCAGTATGCCCTATGGCTTAGTAAGGCATTGAAAGCAGAGAAAATCACTTATACAACTGAAGGTGAAAATAAGGGAATTGTGTTCGATCTTGACGGAAATCTTCTATTCAAAACATCAACAAAAGATCCTTTTAGTCAAATTTTAGCTAACCGGGAAAACGAATCGACATATATATTTCTCCCGGCAGAAAACAAAGATTCTTATCCTGTTATCGATGTTTCTTGGTATGGCGCTATGATGTATTGTAAAGATAATGAATTCCGTTTACCAACAGAAGCCGAATGGGAAAAAGCCGCTGGGGTGGTCCCAACCTCACCAGATGCTCCCCTAAGAAAATACCGTTATGGATTTAGCCAAAACGAAATCGACCATTCTTGGGCTAACTACAAAAAAGATAATACCCCTTCCAAAAAAATCGAAGTCTTAACAACTCCTGTAGGATTTTATAACGGATCAAATCCTTTTTTCTATAATGGAGCTCAACATATTACCCATCTTGCTTTAAGCCCATGCGGAGCATTCGATATGAGCGGAAATGTGTGGGAATGGGTTTCAGATTGGTTTGATAGCTCCTACTATAAAAATATGAGCGATAAAGACCCCAAAGGTCCTCCTACTGGAACAAGTAAAGTTGCCAAAGGAGGATGTTATGATAGCTTGCCAGATGGAGTCCGAGTGACAGAACGGATCGGCCTCCCCCCTAATCACGCCGATATCTATACCGGCTTCCGAATCGCCATTGACCCTAAATAATAGACAATTAAGCAATAGCAAAAAAATTAAACGCAAAGACGCAAAGGCGCAAAGAAAGGAATAAGGATTTCTAACCCCAGAGATAAACGAAAACAGGATATAGATGATCAGGGAGGATATGTAGGATCGTCATTGCTAGATTTAGCCATAGGTAGATGAAAAATTAAGTTTTTAAGCTCCTCGCAAGCTCGGATCTTAAAAAAAAACATTCTCAATGAGGCCTCGAGGCCTCATTGAGAAGAGTGAATTGATTACTGAGCTTGCGAAGTAATCACTTCTTTATCTTAATCTACTTTAAAACTGAGTCTAGCAATAACGATCCTACATATCCTCCCTGATCATCTATATCCTGTTCTCGTTTATTCCTGAGGTCAAAATCCCTGTTCCTTTCTTTACGCCTTTGCATCTTGTGCATTTAATTTTTTTTATACATAACATCACGATTGCACATCGTGTCAATTTATACCTTTACCCCTTTTTGTCCTTTACGTCCTTTTATCTTGATTTTTTAATCTTCCTCGCTTATACTCAGTGATTTCCCCAACCGAGTATGGATTTATGACAGAAAATAATCATTCGAAAAAACGACTGAGCAAATTTCTTGCTGCTGCCGGAATTGCCTCTCGTCGTGCCTGTGAAGAAATTATCTTTGCTGGCCGAGTCACTGTCAATCATTCAGTGGCTTTAGAACCACAAACTCTCGTCGACGACAACGACCAAATCGCAGTCGATGGCAAATCTCTCTTCAGTAAAGCCGAACCAAAAGTTTATTACATTTTAAATAAACCAAGGGGCTATGTCTGTACGGCGAAAAAAATGGGTTCGACAAAAATTGTTTTAGAGATTTTCAATGAAATCCCTTACCGTTTATTCACTGTTGGGCGCTTAGATAAAGAAACAGAGGGATTACTCCTCATCACAAATGATGGCCATTTTGCTAATAGCGTCATCCATCCTTCGAGCGGCATTCATAAGGAATATCTAGCAAAAACAGACGCAGAAATCACTGCTGATCATTTAACAGTAATCTCAAGTGGAACATTAGTCGAAGGTGTTTTTGTTAAACCTATACGAGTGACCAAGGTGCGTCGTGGAACTGTAAAAATAGCTGTTAGTGAAGGAAAAAAACGGGAGGTGCGCACATTACTCGAAGCCGCCGGATTGACAGTCCTTGAACTGACACGCATACGCATTGGCGGTCTTCATTTAGGAACATTAGCTCCAGGATCTTGGCGTGAGATGACTGAAAAAGAAAAAGGCCTTATTTTTGAATAGCAAACTATGAAAACACGAAAAAAACAACCACAACCCGACTCAGAAACAATCATCCCAATTCTCATTGGTGCCTGGAGACGTCTGCATAAACTCTCCGGACCACCAGACGTGCTGCAAACAAGAGAATTCCGCAGCGTTGTCGCCGCTGTTAAAGCCTTAGAAGAACAGTCCTTGGAAGGGGTTTCGCTTATTGGTCAGGACTACTTTAACAATCCAGAACTTCTTGGCGCATATCTCCTTTATCAGTGGGTCGTTCATTATCAACAGGCCCTTTCTATTATTGGAGAGCTTCCTCGTACACCAAAACGCGTTCTTGATGTATGCAGCGGCCCTGCTCCAATTGCGTTTGCTGCTTTGAGACATGGGGCTCAAGAGGTGATTGCGACCGATCAAAACAACGCTGCCCTACAGATCGGTGCTGAAATTTGTGGTCGCTATGGTCTTCCTCTCACAGTCCGCAAATGGAACTGCTTTAAACAACCATTTCCTGCCGAAGGGAAATTTGATCTTATTACCATCGGCTATGGCTTAGAAGAGCTCTTTCCAACCACACGAAAAGACTGGCAAAAAGAACAGCATCTCTTTTTACGCAAGCTTCTCGACCGTCTAACGCCTGATGGCCACCTGATGATTATTGAAAGTTCTTTTGGCGAATCAAATCGACGTGTCTTACAATTGCGCGACTTATTGGTAAGTGAACAAGTGCCTGTACAAGCCCCTTGTGTGTGGCGGGGGGAGTGCCCTGCACTAAAGACAGCAAACAGTCCATGTTACGCTCAAAGGGAATTTGAAAAACCCTATCTTATCAAACAAATCCAGCGAGCTGGCAACATTAACTTAAGTTCATTAAAAATGTCTTACATTATTTTTTGCAATCCCTCTGCAGGCTGGCCTGATACTGGAGACAAAAAACTTTATCGCGTCATCAGTCCTCCTTTTGATTCTTTCGGTGGAAAACGCTTTTATCTATGTGGTACTGATGGGAAAAAATATGTTGAATCACGTTTAACAGACCATCCACCAGAGTCGCGTGCCTTTGAACATTTACGGCGTGGTGAACTCATTTCCTTTGATAATGTGTTGGAAAAACAAAATGCGATCGATATCATAGAAGGTAGTTCGGTGCATGTTGCAGCAGCTTGCGGTAAACCATTGCCGATCTGTACTGATTTCACTTCAGAAGATTAAGTTAAATTGAGATGAAAAAGCTTAGACAAGCCGTTAACACACTTCAAATATTTTCTTCAAAAAAAACAAAATCATCTCTTTCCAGAAAAATCATGGCCTTAATGCGTGATTTTTTCGGTTCTGGTCAAGAGTGTGACTCCGATATCAATGTACGCGATGCTGTCAACGTCATTCAGCAGCAACGACTTCTCATCCCAAGATTACAAAATGGAAGTCCAGAAGATCAAGAATTGGCCCAGAAAGTCAATGAGGCAGTTGCTGCTTACAATAAAGCTTACAAAAATAAAACACTGCCAAATATTGAACTTCCCCGCTCACCAACGGTTCGTCAAGGCTACCTCGGACGCTCCCATAAACAACCGACGAAGCACACCTTCTTTTCTAATGAATTGTCATTAAATCCTCAAATGACAGAACTGTTCCACATGAAAGTCATCGCCCTTCTCGAACATTACGGAATCGCTTCTAACTCACAGGCACGTGGTCCTGTAAAACAGACTCCCATTTTAAGCTCAGCGGAAAAGAATGAATCAAAATATACATTAAAACAGACGTTCTCCCTTTTCCCTGGACAAGTCATCACAATTATTGGAAGTGCAGCACTCGATCCCACAACGCAAATGGTCACGCAACTGTTTCCTGATACTTTTTCAATCTTTTTAGAATCGACACAAACCGGATTTCCAGACCCTCTTCAATCGACTGGATGGGCGTTGGGCTCTCCACTCATCCCGGAATGTCCTCAATCAATTGAGTTGTTTACAAAGGAAACAGCCAATTTATTTTTGAATAAAAAAGAGATCGCAGAAGGATTGCAACCCGGTGGTAAATGGGTAGGGGCAGCTAGACGTCTTTTGCAGTTAAAACACCAGGCATTTATACAGCATCAAGCTGAACTGCTTACCTTACATCGAACGCTTGCCACTGCTCTGCTTGTCAATCCCAAGCAAAGACAAATTTCTTTGATCGATGCTTATTTCGATGAAATAAGTAAAACCCGCTCCCCCTTTGAAGCTCTCACACAAACTTATCAATCGATCCGCGATTACTATCTTACAGCTCCTTATCAGCGCTTTCTTGCCTTGGTCCTCAATTGGGAAAACATCGATCTCAACCACATAGAATTTATCCATCGTTACGGTGCTGTTAAAGTGATGTTAGATAGAGCTTTCATCACGATTCCAAAAGAGAAAAAATCAAATCGTTCTCTTTATATAGAACTGATAGGAAGATCGATTGCCACACACTCCAAAGCGATTATTTTACAGTATCTTTCTGAAGATTTGATGTTTTCCCCGCCAATGCTTAACATCCACGAACGACGATTGCAAGCGATCGCCTATCGGCAACTTAACGAGTTCTTAAATGAATTGAAAATACCGCCAAAAAGTATTGCTGAGGCTTATCTAGGACTGAAAAGTGGATTGACCCAGGATATCTTTCTGCTTAAACAAAAATCCCACCTTCCCATCAACAAAGAGCTCGCTCTTTACTACAAGCCCAAAAAATAAATCACTAAATCGAATATTGTTGATTTGGTGACTTAAAGATGATAACATCAAGTTATCACCAAATAAGGATTTAAAATGCAACATTCGTTTGTAGGTCGGAAAAGAGAGCTTCAAATGCTCGGCGAACTTTTTAAGAAAAAGTCAGCTAGCCTTGTCGTCATTCGTGGAAGGCGCCGCATTGGAAAGAGCCGCCTGGCACAAGAATTTGCTCAGAAAACCCCTCATTATGTTTTTTCTGGACTTCCGCCAACAAGCGGCATTTCAGCTGCCGACCAAAAAGAAGAATTTGCTCGTCAATTACAACGAGAGATGAAAATTCCTCTTCCACGAGCTGACGACTGGGGCGATTTATTTTGGCACCTAGCACAGCAAGCCCAAAAAGGAAAAGTTATTATCGTTCTAGATGAAATTAGCTGGATGGGTTCAAAGGACCCTACGTTTCTTGGAAAGCTCAAAACAGCTTGGGATCTCTATTTCAAAAATAACCCTCAGTTAGTTCTAATTCTATGTGGATCAATTTCGAGTTGGATTGAAGAAAATATTCTTAGTAGTACGGGATTTATGGGAAGAATATCTTTAGACATTATCCTAGAAGAACTTCCCCTGCATGAGTGTAATGAATTTTGGAATGCAGAGCAAGATAAGGTCTCCTCTTTTGATAAATTGAAGGTGCTTTCTGTAATGGGAGGTGTGCCACGTTACCTGGAAGAAATTTTACCAAGCCAAAGTGCTGAGACAAACATCCAAAAACTATGTTTTCAAAAAGAAGGTTTTCTTTTTAATGAATTTGAACGAATTTTTTCAGATTTATTTTCCTCTAGAAGTTCTACTTATAAGACCATCGTCGAACGACTTGCAGAAGGACCTTGTGAACTTAAAGATATTTACACAACACTGAACGTTGAAAAAAATACTCTTGTTTCTCACTATATGGATGATCTTGTCACAGCAGGGTTTGTTTCGCGCGATTTTACTTGGCATCTTAAAACAGGTGTTGATTCAAAATTAAGTCACTATCGTCTTAAGGATAATTATTTAAGATTTTACCTAAAATATATTGAGCCCAATAAAAAGAAAATTGAAAAACAAGGCCTAAAACTGCTCCCCCAATGGCAGTCAGCAATGGGATTACAATTTGAAAATCTCGTACTTAGAAATCGAAAAACAATACAAAAAATTCTGACTATAGATCCTTCCGAAATCATCAATGACAATCCATTTTTCCAACGTAAAGCAAACAGAAGACGAGGGTGCCAAATCGATTATATGATTCAAACTAAATTTGGGACCTGTTACCTATGTGAAATCAAATTTAACGGCCAGAAAATCACAAAAAGCATCATCGATGAGGTACAGCAAAAAATTCATAGCTTAGAGCTCCCTAAAAACATGTCGATAAGACCCGTTTTGATTCACGTCAACGGTGTAGACCCGTCTGTATTGGAAAGTGATTTTTTTTCCTCCATCATCGACTTTAATGACCTTTTACACAACTACTGAGAATATTCACTACCGCAGCAAAGACCTTAAGAATCGCGCAAAACAATTCATAACTATTTACTTATTATTTTATCTTGCTTTAATATCAACTAATGTAATATAATTGAGTTTTAATAATTTCCTTTAACTAAAGGATTTAAATGGCGTTAGTCGATATACCAAGCCGTAGCACAGTATTTGGGAGTGGCGAGTTAGTCAATAATATATTTTCCTTTTTCGATGATCGAGATTTAGCTTGTTCCATTGGGGTGTGTCGCTTTTGGAATAAGCGTTTTTATGAGGTCATTCTAAATCAAATTCAAACAATAGCCAAAAAAAATCAAATCATTCGTGGTCTTTTGCATGAACATCCGGAAATCAAGACCGAAGAGTGTATTAAAAATAAAACAATTAAAATCGTAAATGCTCTCAATCTACAAAGTGCTTTAAATAGTAAACTCGAAGACCTTTTTAATAACCCACAAAGACCTTTAACAGAACCTTGCATCTCCCTAGATAAAATAGTAAAAGATTCATATACCCTACAAAGCGTTATCTGTTGTAACATAAAAGATCTCCCTCTTAATTGCCCTATATTCAAAAAGTATTGTTTGGCTCACATAGAACCATCCTCCTCACCCGAATGCCTTCGAGCACATGAGCTCTATTTGATTTACCTAGTACAAAATTTTAAAAATATTGATATTAATAAAGTAAGTAAAGAGACAGAATTTTTGTTAAGAAACAATATATATGAATTAGACGAACCAAGTGTTGAATCCATACTAAAGAAGGTGGATATCGATGAAGATCGTAGCAATATTTATCCTCGTTTACTTACCGCAAAAGCCATCACGAGTGATAGGCCAGAGATTATTAGAAAAATCATTAACAGACCTGGCATATCTTTTAACTACATAAATAAATATAATTTGAATTATTGGTTACGTCTAGCTATCTTTCAAGATCATATAGACATGTTCAGAATACTTTTACAAGCAGGCAGATCAGACAGTGATGATTCAAGCCCGCATACCAGGGGACCGGGTTTAGATTACAACAATAACCATATATTACATAGCCTTATTGTCAGCAAAAACATCCCCCTGCTTCGCGAGTTCTTTGAAAATCCAATTAATCGCCAATTAGATGAAGGATATCATGTTTTCCTCGGATACACCTATTATTCTTCGGGAAGCTTTAATCCGGACCCTAAAGGTTTACATCAAATATTAGTTAATGTAGTACAAGAAGCAGATTATGATCTATTGCAAATCCTTTTGAATGAACTAGGAATTAATATTCCAACTAGAGTCCTTATTCACCTATTAGAATACAACAATGCAATTAATGAATACCTGCAGCTAAAAGTAAAACCACATGAAATTAATCCAAAATACTTTCATCCAGATACCGATATAATAAGATTAGACACAAAAAGTATAAATGCAATAAATCACCCGGTCAATCGTGGTTACATCCATTTTTATCTGGATCAAAAAATCCGCTTTCAGGAAGGAATAGAAGTTCCAATTCCAGAACCTGCTGAAGAGAAGCTCGATGATGCCTTCGTAGAAGCTCCAGCGGCCGCAGCTCCTGCTGCACCCCCCCCCCGCTACAGACACTTTTCAGCTAGGAGTAGAGATTCCAGTCGCAGAACTAGTTGACGATCATGGCCTTTTAGAACCTCCTGCCGTCGCAGATCCTGCAGCAATAATTCCTTCTACAGACGATGAAATGCCACTCTATGCTAGGCCTCAACAGCAATTAAACCATAGAGTAAGAAAATATGAGAATCGAAATCTAATTGTTATTATCGCGTTAATTGGAATCGCAGTATTATTAGCTAAAATTTTTGACAATTCACGCACTCCTTAATTCACTAAGTAAATATTCAAAAAAATGAATAAACCGCCTTTGCACGAAACATCGAAATTTAACTTATGTGCAGAATTTTAGATTGCTAAAATTCTGCACATAAGTTGAATTTCGATGTTTCGTGCAGATCTCAAATTTCCGTTACAAATTGGAATATACAACTTTCCATCAAACCAAAAAACATCATTTGCTTTGACAATGGCCCTATTTTGTGGTATCATGAAATTATGAATAGAAAACACCAACGTACACTTGAAGCTATTTTTTCTACACCTGTGCGAGCAAACATTAACTGGAAAGAGATAGAGTCTTTATTTAATGTCCTAGGGGCTCAAATTGAAGAAGGAAGAGGATCGCGAGTTAGAATTCTGCTTAATGAAGAAGAAGCAGTATTTCATAGACCGCATCCTCAAAAAGAAACAGATAAAGGCGCTGTAGTATCTGTACGAAGGTTTTTAGAAAATGCAGGAGTTAAGCCATGTTAAAGTATAAAGGATATACAGGGTACGTTATCTACGACGACGAAGCACGTATATTTCACGGAGAAATAGCTGGTATTAAGGCTGTGATTACGTTCCAAGGAACGACTGTAGATGAGATTGAACAAGCATTTAAGGATTCTGTGGACGACTATCTTGATTGGTGTAAAAAGAGAAAAAAAGAACCAGAAAAGCCACATTCAGGAAAATTTAACCTTAGAATGCCGCCTGATTTGTATGTTAAAGTAATCGCGTATGCAGCACAGGAAGGTTTGAGCATTAATTCGTATATTCTAAAAAAATTATCTGCTTAATCTTTTTTACTCAATTTCTTTCGAATTGAAGGAATTACAGCCTGGGCAACGTGTAATTTTTTTTGTTGCTGATTCGAGATAAGGAAAGTGACAAAACTCGCACAAATGGAGCATTTGCTCTGGGGGGAGGATTGGTTTTTTCTTTACTCCATAATGTTGAAAGATCCAAATAGAGAGTATAAAAGTTAATGTAAGTCCTAAATATAGCATGAGGGCTGTTGTTGGGTAGAGTTCAATCATGATGTGCCACATAAAAATGAATTTCTATTTCCCCTGCTGTAGCAACTGTTTCGCGATTAATTGTAAATTGAAGCTCCTGGAGTAATGAAACAGAAAAAAGATTGAATTTGGCATTATTTGTCTGCTCTAGAGGAACATACCAAACGATCTTACCAGAAATTCCATCCACAAGAATAGAGTAAGTCGCACGAATGTCTGCAAGCGATTCCCCCTTAAAAGAAAAGGGGGTTTCCTTCCTTTCAAGTAGCAACTGTTTCTCTAAGAGGGGTCCTGAAACGATAATTTCTATTCCTGCTTTTTTCTTTTCAGCTAATGTTGTAAACGAAGGGGTATACACGCCTTCTTCAACTCTTTTAAATGAGTCATAGGTTGAATTAGGCTCTTTAGCGAGATATTCCTTTGGAGGGGCAATGGAAAAATAGGGGGTGGAAGGGAACTCCGGCAGAGAGGTTGGAGCCGGAGGAAGGCCACTAGAAATAATATTCGACTCCCCAATTTCAGCAAGAGTAATCGCATTACCAGGGAGGGAAGCTTCAACGCGAACCGGAGGAAAAATAGTCTCGTTAAGATGAAATTGAAATGGAGCTACATGAAAAAGAGTAATAAAAAGAAGATGAAAAGCGACGGCAACCAAAAA
>Ga0207113_1174_pt1 | contig 13360 bp, 16 predicted proteins | sample Alteio_BWMinHeat_69_FD_153559 | JGI IMG/M metagenome (GOLD analysis project Ga0207113, IMG submission 153559) | Enriched cells from forest soil in Barre Woods Harvard Forest LTER site, Petersham, Massachusetts, United States -... | ecosystem: Environmental > Terrestrial > Soil > Temperate forest >... | reverse complement strand
CCCAACATAGGCACGCTTGCAAAAAATAATAAAGTGATTGCTGTGGATCTGCAGGGACATGGACGCACTGCTGATATTGACAGGCCAATTGACATGGATTCTATGGCTAATGATATAGCAGAATTGATCAGGCATCTTAACCTTGGAAAAACAAATGTCGTGGGCTATTCATTGGGGGCATCAGTTGCGCTTCGTCTCTGCATTCAGCATCCGGAGTTACTGAATAAGGTGGTGCTGATCTCATGCCCATTCAAGCGAAAAGGATGGTTCCCTGATTTACTTGTTCAGCAAGATCAAATGGGACCAGCATCTGCGGAGGCACTAAAACAAACACCCATGTATCAATCGTATTTAAAATTGGCGCCAAAGCCTGAGGACTGGACAAAGCTGGTGACCAAAATGAGCGCAGCCATCCAAAAAGACTATGATTGGTCAAAAGAAGTTGCAGCAATTAAGTTGCCTGTATTGTTAGTGTGTGCAGATGCTGATGCGGTCATGCCTAGCCACATGGTAGAATTTTTCAAATTACTTGGCGGTGGTTTGAAAGATCCGGGTTGGCAGGGTACCGGAAGACCGGTTTCACAACTTGCAATCATCCCAGGCGAAACACATTATACTCTTTTTATGTCGCCAGTGTTGCCAGATGTAATAATACCTTTCTTTGATAAAAAGTAACATCACAGGCACAAAAGTTCACAGTCTTCAAAACCTTACGGGTAGTTTAACTTTGGAATCAGGAATTATTTTTCACTCCTTCGTAAAAAATGAGAATAAAAATTATTTTTTTCTTCATGATCATGTGTACAAGGGTAAAGGCACAAGACGAATGGCTCGCCACATTGAATTATTCCAACCTGTCAGTAAACAGAATCGCCAATATACCAGGTGTAACCTGGGTCACCGCCGACAACAGCACTTATGATGAGAATAATCAGCGCTTTTTTTTCAGGGCAATACCAACAGAACGCCTCCATGGTATTTGTATACGGTCAGCGCGGTTACAGGTGCGATTATCTATAAGCCTCTTTGTCCATCCAACATGGCAGGACAGGTGGAGGGATTGCAATATGATAACGGAGATGATACCCTCTATGCTCTTTATTCGGGAGGAGGAAGTGTATCCTTGTCATGGATCGACCCCGCTACCGGCGCAGTGCATATAAAAAAAACCCTGCCAGGTTATAATGGATATAGCTGGAGCACTTACGACAGGAAAGACCATCTCTATATAACAAGCGATGGCACGAGCATGCTTGTCATCAACGCACTCACCGGCGCTATCCTCTACAATCCTTCACTTGGAAATGTTCTGGATATCGTTTATGATAATCTCAATGGCAAACTCTTCGGTATCGATCAGTCGGCATCACAATTTGATTCAATAACCCTTTCTACCGGAGCTCTCCATCCAATGGCAGGTCTTCCGTCACTTTCTCTGCCATATTTGAATGCATATACCATTGATGAAACCTCCGGCAGATATATTTTCCTTGGAATGGATCTTTCTTCCCCAACCTGTATCTCGAATTATTTGTATACACTCGATATCAATACCGGCGCAGTCATATCCAAAACGCTTTATCCATATGCGCAGAGTGCGACCGTAATTAGTGACCAAAATCTGATTGAATATAGTTTTGATAACAAAATAGGAATCCTGTACGCACTGAACTGGTACCCTCCGGTCAGTCCGCCAGTCGTTACCATTTCTGCTGATCCAAATCCTCCCTGTTCAGGTGAAGGAGTAAGTTTTACTGCGACACCCGCAACAACCGCGACCAACCCATCTTTCCAGTGGCAGCTGAACGGGATCAATGTGGGAACTAACGCGGACACATATACGAATAATGATCCTGCAGCCGGTGATTCCGTCCGGTGTATCCTGACCAACAATCCTTCCTGTGCAGTTGGTTTAAAAGATACATCGAAGGCTATCGGCATAGGACTGGCACTCAATGCGAGCGTCTCGATCAGTTCTCCCAATGCTTCCATCTGCAGTGGTGATACCGTTTTGTTTACAGCGACTCCGGTAAACGGCGGCGCTTCATCTTCGTTTCAGTGGCAGATAAATGGCGTCAACACGGGTTCGGGTAAGGATACCTTACAGTGTACGTCATTACAAAATGGTGATGAGGTATCCTGCATCATGACGGTCGATTCGACATGCAGTATTCCTTATACATCCAATAAAATCACGGCCATTATTAAAAACCCTCCGACCGTTTTCGCCGGAAACGATACGGTAATCTTACCGGGGCAAAGCATAACGATCCATCCGACCATTTCAGGGTCCATTATTAACTACCAGTGGGCACCACCAACATATCTGGATAATCCCAACACCCCAAACCCGGTCGCATCGCCTGTCACCACAACAACCTATCAGCTGACAGTGACCTCAGATAATGGCTGCACAGCTTTGGGGAAAATAAAAATAATCGTCTATCGTCCATTAAAAATGCCCAATGCCTTTACACCGAATGGTGACGGGATAGACGACGTATTCCGGATTCCGCCCCAGGTTGCCCCAACAACTATAAAATCATTTATTGTTTTTAATCGCTGGGGCCAGCGCATATTTTATACGAACAATAGTGGTGTTGGATGGGATGGATACTTCAATGGCGAGGAACAGCCTTCAGGTACCTATGTCTGGATGATACAATATACAGACGCGGTGACCAATCAATCCAAAACGGCCAGCGGAACGGTCGTACTTATTAGATAATCTAAAAACCTGCCATCACGCCATACAGTTCTTCCACCACATCACTCTGCCAGTACTCCTTTGTTCGGATATCCATGATCGTTAGCCTGCCGCCCTGACGGGCGCCCGTATCCATATTAAAAATATTAACCGCATGCATGGGTTTGTCCGTCCCCCAGTTCACCGTCGGCGTGTGGCCGATATAAATTTCATTGCATTCGCAGAAATTAATAAATGGGCCTATGGCCGGATTTTGATCCTTCATTGTTTGATAATCGAGTGCCGCCAGCCAGAGTTCACGGTCCCAGTAAAATGTTTCGGGTTTTTGCATTGTAAAGGAAAGAAAGCGGTTGAACCCTGCATGCACGTAACAATTATTTTCATCGTCGATATGATAGAGTAACTGGCTTTTAAAAAACTCCCGGTGGGATCGGGGAATGTCTTTAGCATCAAGGGCCGTCTTATAACCATCGCGGCCGCGCTTAATGAACCGCTCGCGACCGGTGAGTTTCAGATAGGAAAGAGCCGTCTCCTTTCCACTGTAATTCCAGCCCGTCGGATGATAACCGGTGCGAATAAATTCCAGGAACCAGTCGTCATGATTGCCTTTCAGGGCAACCAAATGTTTAACGCGCAATAGTGTTTCCACGCAGTCATACACATCGCTGAAGCCGTCCACGACATCGCCCAGCTGAATCAGGCGATCGTTTTCGAAATCAAAGCCGGACCGCTCCATGCACTGATCCAGCGCGCGCGAAGCACCGTGAATATCTCCCAGGACAAATGTCTTCATAAAGGTAATGTTGGCAATAGTGACCGTTCTTTGCTGCTGCCGAAAAGGGCCGTGGTTGCCAGAGACAGAAATAAACCGCAACGGATGGCCCAGCCTTCAGAGAATAATATCCCGAAGCCCAAAAAGCCGGTGCTGAAACCAGCGATGAAATAAATGACTAACCGTTGTTTCATGGTATTAAGATCCGTCCCTGCATCGTAAGCTAAATAAAAATGTACTACCCAACATGAGCAGCGTGGTGCTTTAGCGATATTTTAAGGTTTTTTAATATTGGACCAGGATCGGGATCAGATTAAAAGGTAAAAATAAAAGCCCCCCATAAATATGAAGGGCAAACTTTAAACTCTGAATACGTGTTATAATGTAATGCAATTTTCTTGCCACCGGTTTTTATTCCGGTTCATGCAATCGCAGGAACCAGGCCGGCGAAAGAATCGTCTGATTCAGTTTCCATATTTTTAATTCGTGTTTGAATCTCTGATTGTAGTTGCTCCACAATTCCTTTTCTATATAAAAACTGTTCTGAAGGAGGAATATTCAATGCCAGTATTCCTGTATAAATCTTAGTATATACGGTGAGAAGATCATATAATTCAGGCAGATCGAAGGTGCTGAAATCGGGCATTACGAGAGATGACATTTATTCCGAGTAGCAAAAACCATGCAATAGTAGGAAACCTGGTTTAAAGAATTTTTTTAAACATTTGTAAGGCCGGGATATTTGCAGGGATCTTATTAGTAAGAAAATAGCAGCCGTTGAACATTTTCCACAATAATTATAGAAATGTCATCCATGGCAGCCGCCGGTTTATAAACCCCTAACGTAGGGCAGGAGTAATTTTTTAGTGAATAAGATAAGATTGTAATATCCAGTGTTTTTTTAAACATCGTTATTTTTATACCCATAAAAACTGATCCAGTGGATAAAAAATTACCAGTTATCGGGGTGTTTTTCATGGCGCTTGTTTTTCTGCATACTCCCGGCTTCGCACAAACGAAGGATACAGGCATAACCATTCGCCATTCTGTGTATTTCAAAGTGCCGCCGGCACAGGTATATGGTATCCTGCTCAGTTCAGCGGAATTTAGCGCTTCCACAAAGAAATCATTTGACATGTTCAATGCAACTTCAGCGAATATTGATCCGGTGGTAGGTGGGACTTTTTCTTTGTTCGACGGACATATAACCGGTCGTATTCTCGAGCTGGTGCCCGATCAGCGGATTGTGGAAGCGTGGCGGGTGGTTGACTGGCCAGCCGGGGTCTGGTCCATCGCGCGTTTTGATTTAAGCACAGAAGGTACGGGTACCCGCCTGAATTTTGAACATGTCGGATTTCCGAAAGGTTTGAAAGAACATTTATCTGAAGGCTGGCAGCAGCATTACTGGGATGCGATGACGAAATATTTTCAATAAATTAATTTCGCTATGCCCAAACTGAGAGCCGGCATTTTATTATTTCGTTTAAAAAATGTGTTTCCGGAAATATTATTATTTCACCCCGGTGGTCCATACTGGGCAAAAAAAGATGCAGGTGTCTGGTCTATTCCCAAAGGAGAATTAAATGATAATGAAGAACCGGTACAAGCGGCTGAAAGGGAACTGAAAGAAGAAACAGGAATAGAAATAAAAGGTAAGCTGATGAAATTAACGCCCATCAGGCAAAAAAATTATAAAATAGTATTTGCCTGGGCGCTTGAACAGGATGTTAATCACCTGGATATAAAAAGCAATTTCCGCAGTTACCCTTCATTGAAGAACTGGAAAAAATGATTTGAAAAACAGTCCCCATGGCATACGACGAAAAACTGGAATCAACGTTTCCCTGTTATGAACAACTAAAGTATCCTTTTTATATTCTTCAGCGGATAAGTTGAACTAAATGCTGGCAATACCATTCAGGAAAAATTGATCGATCTCAGAACAATCTCTCGTTTGGTGGCTTGACGCCCACCAGGCGAATATAGATCGTAGTCTGACCGCGGTGGTGGGTCTGGTGCTCGAAAGCCTTGAGCAGCCATGCATAGCGGGTGTCTGTGATATTGCGCATGCCCGTGATCTCCCCATATTTATTAGGATCCAGTGTTTGTATATACTGAAGGGCAATGTCGTAGCTTTTACTTACATAATACACGACGGAATCCTTACCCTTTGCCGTAGGGCTATTTTCTAGGTAGCCGTCGGGCCAATCAATTTTTTCAGCATCATGCCAGTTGAACTTTTGGCCGGGCATCCAGTCTATCTTTTTACCAGTGGCGACCATGTTCAGGAAGACATTGTCCCAGGCGAGGTGCAGCATCTGCTCAGCGAAGCTGCGGATACTGTCGACTGGCCTGAAGGAATATTTGTCGGCCGGCATAGCGTTGAGGTAATCAAGTGTGTAGGCTTTCGCCCTTTGCCAATCCTTGAGGAATTGCGCCTTGACCTGATCACCGGTGATGGCCTGCGCAGATGCGCCGGAGCCCAGGCCGGTAAAGGTGGCGAGGGCGAAATAAGTGACTAATTTTTTTACGGATGAGTAACTCATTGCAGTAGTGTTTGACATAAATGTACCCTAATTCCAAAGTCAATAACTTCAATATCTAAAAATCAACAACATGACTTACATAATTATTAAAGATAGCAGCGAAAATCAATTGATGTTAGATGTAACTAAGGCACTAAATGAAGGCTTCAAACTGGCAGGAGGGCTTGCAGTTACATACATTGTAGAACCCAACGCATTATTCTTTGCGCAGGCATTATATAAGTAATGGAAATAATTATTAAGTAAAGTCAAATATTCGTCATGTATTCTACTTTTTTAAGTAAGTTTTGTAGTCCATTTATCAGAAGAATGAATGACAGAATTATTTTTAAGATTTCGCTGAGAACGTGGAATACCAGCAGCCAGGCTCACATCAGGGATTGTTGAAAATCAACCAGATGTTTTTTCTTTTCATTCATATATTGCTTTGAAAAGATTTCATTACCGGATAGAGATTCATCGCTTCACGAAGCAGTTTAATCTTTCCATTCTCAGCGACCAGCCGTCCCATGTACAATTGCTGATAGGGTTGCCCGTTAAACAAACAATCTACCTCATACTCTGCAAATACCTGATCAGGTGTTTCTATGTAATATTTTATATTAATGAACCTGAACTCCGGTGCCATTTTGAAAAGGCCGGTGAACATGTTCTTAATATTTTCCGGCCCTTCTGTCCGCCATGGCTGTCCGAGAGAAGCCAGGTAAGGAAGTTCAACTGCCCCATCTGCAGCAAAAAGAGACGCTACAGCATCCAGACTATGAATATTAATATTACTGTGATAGGTCTGCAATAATTCTTTCGCTGTTTTCATCGTGTTATTTTTTGTCTGATTTTGATAATAGTAAATTTCTAACCATTGACCGTCTTCAGCATTGATGTTTGACAAATAAATAAGTGACAAATATCACATAGTCCATAGTGGAAAGTCATTATAACATCGTTGATCCAGGTCACATTAAAATGTGCCTTATATCAATTTTGGCCCCTCGATACACAGGTACATTCGTGAAATGAGAATGCCGAAAAAATCCTTCTTTTGGGCAGTCGGAATGAAAGTGAGTTTATCGATGATTATTGTCCTGATAAGCCGCTCCGGTATGTATGCACAAGCGCCCGCACTTCCCCCTACAAACCTTGGATTGTCCGACATATACGATGGTGTCGCCGGTGAACCAGGATTTGTTTACCAGGGGTATAACCAACTTTACCAGACAAACCATATCTACAATGCGAATGGAGATAAAACAGGTTCCTCTCTTAAAGTGAATTCCCTGTTATCATTGCAGCAGCTTATCTATCTCACTCCGGCGAAAGTTTTAACGGGGAATCTGGGGTTTACTGTTTTAGTGCCCATTGTGAAAATTACTGCTACAAATATTTCCGGACCTGCTCCTTCAGTCAATCCGGATGTATTGGGGGACGTCGTGGCGGGAACTGCCATTCAATGGAACGATAAAAAACTATTTGGAAAGTCATTCTGGCATCGCCTGGAAGCAGATGTCACCATTCCGGTTGGATCATATAATTCCAATTATGCGATCAATGCATCTTCCCATTTATGGGCATTAAGTGTATACCATGCTTTTACCTTATTCCTGAATAAAAATGTCACAGTCAGTGCAAGGAACCAGTTCAATTATAATTTCCAGATTATTGATAAACCGGATAAACCCGGCGCTTACTACAACGGAAATTATTCAATCGCTGTCTCTTTATTAAAGAATCTGAAGATAGAAGCCGTTGCGTATTTTCTCACTCAGATTGTTGAAGATAGTTATGACGGAGATCATAATTATTACCAGACCAGGTATCAGATCCCCACAACAAAGCAACGCGTATTTGGCTATGGCCCCGGTCTTGTGTATTTCCTTCCGGGTGGAATTTTATTTGAAGGGAAAGTGTTTTTCGAAACGGATGCTAAAAACATCACACAAGGTACAAGGCCAACCTTCCGGATAGCCATACCTTTTCCTGAAAATAAAAAATAACATGACATACTTTAAATATTATAAAATGAAAAGAAAACTTCTCCCCGGAATACTATTTATAATTACAACAGGATCCATACATGCACAGAATAAATCAGTTAGCAGTGCGGATTTCGCAAGACCCGATTTGGTCCGTCGGTTTGAAATCCATATTCCACAGACCAGACTGGATTCTGTCATGAAAAGGGTGAGGACGGCGACATTTCCCCGTCAAATGCCATCCAGGGACGGTGCTTCTGATTGGGAAACAGGAATGGATATAAAATGGCTGAAGGGCCTTCAATCATATTGGCTTAATTCTTATGACTGGAGAAAACAGGAAAAACTATTAAACAGCTATCCTCAGTATATCGCTGACGTGGATGGGTATGAAATTCAGTTTTATTATATCAAAGGAGAAGGGAAGAATCCTTTGCCGTTGGTGCTCACCCACGGCTGGCCCGGTTCGACGCTCGAATTTTTCAAAGTAATTGACCCGCTCACACAACCTTCGAAATATGGTGGCAATCGTGATGACGCGTTTACCTTGATCATACCTGCGCTTCCAGGATTTGGCTTTTCTTCCATGCCGGCTAAACCTGTTAATGCGAATACAGTAGCGAAACTTTGGAATAAACTTGTAACAGAAATCATTGGCTACAAACAATACGTTGCACAGGGAGGCGACTGGGGCGCTGGAGTTACCGTGCGATTAGGATATTTCTTTCCCGACAATGTAAAAGCCATTCATTTGAATTTCTTTCCTGGGATAACCGTCCCGGATAGCGCACAGACCGAAGCAGAACGAAAATATTTTGCAAGTATTAATTCATGGCGTATAGGCGGTTACGACTACTGGCGCATTCAGGCCGACAAACCCATGATGGCGGCCGTAGCCTTGCATGACAGCCCTTTGGGAACTGCAGGCTGGATTGCTGAAAAATTCTGGGCGTGGTCTGATAATTATGGAAATCTCGATTCTGTGATCAGCAAAGACCGTCTGCTTACTAACATCATGCTTTACATTATAAATCCAGGCGGCATTGATGGAAGCTTTTGGTATTACCGGGGTGCGCTGTCAGAACTCAACGCCAGTACATGGCCTGGTTATGTTAATGTCCCGACTTCCATTTCCAAATACCCTGCAGATATGCCCGTAGCCCATCCGCCCTCAGAAACACCCAGGCGGGGTTATAATGTTGTTCGTTTTAAGGAAATGCCTAGGGGTGGACATTTTGCAGCGATGGAACAGCCGGAACTATTTGCCCAGGATATTCGGGAAGCATTCCGGCCCTATCGCAATTAATAATGAATACTTTGCCGGATAAAAAAGGATCTCATTGACATCAATAAGGCAGGAAGTCTAAACCATTTTTTCATTGTATTGGAATAACCCAATAACACTACCGCCTGCGAGACTCATATGACAATAGCCATACGATTCGGACATATGTACAACCTGACCCAATAACTTCGCTCCCTGCTTCTCTAATTGTTCCAAAGCCGAATCGAGATCAGGAACTCCATAGCTATTCACAACCTCACTATGCGAAAAAAGATAATCAGGAAAATGTGAACCCATACCATAAAATTCGAATATCGTTCCATCTGGCAATACAAAAACTGAAAGACCTGGTTCCACCAGCATTTCCCGGCCTTGCAAGACATCTTTAACCAGGGCTCTAAAGCAGCTGACACTTCTGTTAGCAGCATTGAAAGAAACCTTTTTAAAACCTTCTATATGCTTTATCATATATCCAAATTTCTCAATTAATTATTCTTCCGATTGTGACATGGAATAAAATAAATATTGATTAATTGCAGGGGGAATCAATTCAAATCAGGATTTTTTGGCTGTCCTGTGCCTGACCCGACTTAATGTTTCACGCGTAATGCCGAGGTAGGAAGCAATCATACTTTGAGGAGCCCGGAGGGCAAATGAAGGGTAACGCTGAATAAAACTCTGATATTTTTCATAGATGGAACTGCTGATCGATTCGTGAATACGAATTTGTGATGCAATAAAATTACGTTGGATAATATCGTTTGCCATCTCATTAAAGCCGGGTATTTCCTTACAAATGATTTCAAACTTTTCCTTTTCTATCACAACGATCTCACTATCCTCGATCGCATCAATATTGAAACGTGATGGCTCACCGGACATTAAAGATTCCCTGTCACCAGTCCACCAATTTTCCATGGCAAAAGAAATTACATATTCAATTCCACTTTTGTCGATAGAATAGGTTCTTAACAATCCCTTAGTCACGAATGCATGGCTCTTCCAGATATCTCCCTGCTGCAGCAAATATTGTTTTTTGCGTAACCGTTTCACCGTACAATTGGACCAAATCCATTCGTGTTGTGCCCCGGTAAGAGACATCCTGCTATCTAAATAACTTTTAAACATTTCGTTCACAACAACTTTTGGGAACTAATTTAGCAAAAATTCCGACGTTATTATCTGATCATTGATTGTCACGAACTTGCCGGATCCGGCTTAGGGTTTCCCTGGTAATGCCAAGGAATGAAGCAATCATATTCTTTGGAATAATATCAGCGAATCCGGGATACATTTCCAAAAAAGCCAGATACTTTTCCTCTGCAGAATGGCTGATATAGGATAATATTCTACGTTGCGAAGCCATGAAACTTCTGTCGTGTATAGTAATTACCATTTTATGGAAGGAAGGAAGTTCTGTCACCAACTTATTATATGCACGATCAGGGAACAAAATGACTTCGCTGTCATTGACGGCATCAATATTGAACTTGGATGGTTTATTGGATTTTAAACTTTCGAGATCTCCCGCCCACCAGTTACTAATCGCGAATCCGACAATATGTTCATTGCCTTTCTCGTCAACTGAAAAAGTACGCAGGCAACCACTTGCTATGAAAGCATGATACTTCCATGTTTCACCCTCCTGGAGCATATATTGACCCTTGCGTAATTTTCTATAAATACCTACCGGTTCTATTTTCTCAAAATCACTTTCGGTGAGTTCTGCATACCTCTTCGTGTATTGTTTGAATATTTCAAATATTGCGCTGTCCATTTATTCGCCGGTATAACATATCCATTAAAGTTATAAATATTATCCGGTTTACTTTTTTTGCTGCGCAGCATTCGATAACTGAAATTCCCATGAGAGGCTGGTTCCTATATCACCCATATGTTCAATCATAATCGGCACAAGCTGACCTACGGTTTCCGTTCTTGCCCAGTCACGTTGTAATTCAGCTTGAAATACATTGAATGTAATAGGTACTACTCCGCCCATGATCATACGTTGAATAGCCATTTCATGAGCTTCCGGGCTTACACCGGCGGAGGCATCCGTCACGACATAAACCTCATATCCTTCCCCGACAGCTTGCAAAGCGGGCATCGCTATGCATACTTCCGTCCAAAGGCCAGCCATGACTATTTTTTTCTTACCGGTCTTTTTGACCCAGTCCACCACTCTTTTATCTTCCCACGCATTAATATATGTACGGTCGATGGGAGTTTGCTCAGGCCATATATCTGTTAGTCCTTTGACAATATATCCTCCCCGATCTTCAACTACGGACGTCAGCAGGGTGGGCACTTTGAATACTTTTGCGGTTTTACCCAGGCCGATAACATTGTTTAAGACCGTTTGACTGGGAGCACTGCCCAGGGTAGCAAACTGGAATGGTTGATGATCAATCAATATCAGAACACAATTATCTGGTGTGAGTAATGTTCCCAGACCATTGAATTTGGTACTTTGTGCAGACACGGAAAAACTGGCGCTGGTGGCCATGAGGACACCTACGAAGAGATGCCTTAATCTACGCGTAAACGATAGTTTCATATCTAAAATTTTTTATGGTGAAAAGCAAATTTTTAAATAAACTTTAATTTCAAAATTGATTAAAAGCAAAAATGAAATTGATTTATATCACATATGTCCATTGCTGTCTAAATTTGAATGAGATTAATACCAGCTAAATTTCCTCCGGCCTGTTGAAGCCGCCCGCCAGTGGCTAACGAACCCAGATCGATTGGCACAAATCCAATTGATTTAATAATTTCCATCGACTCGTTTTTAACATCTGCATAATCTCCTGACAGAAATAAAACCCGGCGTCCGTTGCCTTCATGTGGATCTTTCTCAACGATTTTATAGGAAAGCGTATTAAAGGTCTTGACAATTTTCGCTCCGTCGATATAAGATTGAACAATTTCACTCGAGGTCTTATCTCCTAAATCAGCTAATTTAAAATCAGGTTGATAAGTGAGAAAATGATTGGTAGCATCAATAACATGTTTCCCCTTCCAGTCGGTCATAGATGGAAGGGCGGCCAGTGATTTCCAAGGCAAAGCGAGCATCACGATATCTAATTTCGCAGCTTCGATTGCGGTTGCTGCTTTTACACCCTCACCAAGTGTAGCGACCACATCTTTCAGGGATTCAGCATCCCTGCTGTTACTAAGCGTAACGCTATAGCCGGCTTTAGCAAGATGCGCGGCGATTGTTTTTGCAATCATACCGGCCCCAATAATTCCAATCGTTTTTTTCATAACAATTTTATTTATAATCGCAATATTGCAGTCACACCCAGGTATCGAATATCATTAGGCGTACTCGCCTCTTGTTTCAAAAAAGGGCCACGCTCATAGTAAGCAGCAACACAGCGAAGACTAATATGAGTATTGTAGATGTAGGATACAACTGCATCAATCATGGAACCTATACGACGTTGATCGTTGTCGGAAACAAACAATAATGAGCCGCCTCCACCATAGATACCGTCAACAATCGACTGCCGCCAGAATATGTAATAATCTGTCATGAAATTTAGTCCCCGAACAGTTTCGGTTACTAATTTGCCATGAACGACAAACATGTTAGCCGAACCTGCATTGTCAGCGAAACCATAATAAATACCTTTAGGATATAGAGGACTAAATGTATTCAGCGTACTATCCTGGAGGTTGTGATCACCGCTGGATATGGCAGTTGTAGCAGATAAGGCCGGCTTCAAAAAAACATCAGTAAGTTGATAGGTGAATGTTTGCGTCAATTTCCAGGCTAATATTGGATAGCCGTTGAATTTGCCCAATTGTAAATCCGCTTCTGTATAACCGCTCCAACGATGACTGTTAAAATTGAGTGCTGTGCCGATGGTATGCCTGCTATCTGTTCCCAGGCCCTGTGCAAAATTCAACAATGTCCTATGCGTATAGATGTAGAAAGCATCGAACCTGCTGAAGAATTTGCGGGGCATTATCTGTGTAACCCAGATACCTGCTATTTTCTGTGACTGATTAATATTATCATCAAAGTAACCTGGATTTTCGTTCATCAATTCCATCGCAAATAAATCTATC
>Ga0207113_1141_pt2 | contig 13395 bp, 11 predicted proteins | sample Alteio_BWMinHeat_69_FD_153559 | JGI IMG/M metagenome (GOLD analysis project Ga0207113, IMG submission 153559) | Enriched cells from forest soil in Barre Woods Harvard Forest LTER site, Petersham, Massachusetts, United States -... | ecosystem: Environmental > Terrestrial > Soil > Temperate forest >... | reverse complement strand
CTACTATATAGGTATCGCGTAAATCAAATTCTTCAAATGCAGTATATGAGGAATGAAATCTCCAAAGACCTCCATGATGATGTCGGCTCAACACTCAGCAGTATCAGCATACTCAGCCAGGTTGCCAAAGATAAAATGGCAGAAGGGCAGCAGGAACAATCTTCTACCATTATGTCTAAAATTAATACCTCCGCACAGGAAATGGTAGAAAAAATGGGCGATATCGTCTGGGCGGTGAATTCCAGAAAAGACAGCATTCAGGACGTTATTCTCAGGCTGAAGAATGCGTTTTTGGAAACCTGTGTTTCCAGAGAAATTCAACTGGTTTTTTATTGTGACCCTGTTCTTGAAAAGCGTACAATGTCTATGCAGATTAGAAAAAATATGTATCTCATAAGCAAGGAGGCGATCAACAATGCCATTAAATATTCAGAAGGAAATAATATAGCTATAAGCTTTTCCATGAACCCGCAGGGGATGGAATTGAAGATTGCTGATAATGGAAAAGGATTTGATCCAATAGATCGTAAATGGGGAAACGGTCTATCGAATATGAAAATCCGTGCGGATGAAATGAATGCAATATTGAAAATAAAATCAGCACCAAAAGGTACCGAAGTAGTTCTGAACCTGTCCATACCGAAAAATCGGTAATTTATATACTCCCGGTTCGGACTAACTTAGCATGCTTATGCGTATTAAGCTTGCAATATATGAGGACAATCGAAAGTTTATTGAGGCATTACGCATCATGACCGAGACACTGAGCGAGGTAGAAATCACAGGAATTTATACTGATACAGCCGATATCATTCATCAGTTGGCAAATAACACACCGGATATTGTATTAATGGATATACGCATCAAACCACTCAATGGCATTGAATCAACCAGGCTTATTCTGAAGCATTATCCTTCGGTAAAAATTCTGATCCAGACAGTTTTTGAAGATGATAATCATGTATTTGCTGCCATTTGTGCGGGAGCTTCCGGATACCTCCTGAAAAGACATCTACAGGATTCATTCCCTGCTTTTCTAAAGGAAATTTTTGACGGAGGCGTACCTATGTCGCCTAATATTGCACAAAAAATTCTTCACCTCTTCCGAAAACATTTTCCCGGAACAGCTATACTTGAAAATTATAATCTCAGTAAAAGGGAAAAGGAAATTTTAAAATGCCTGGTAGAAGGACTCAGTTACAAAATGATCGCAGATAAATGCGACATCAGTCTTGAAACAGTAAAAACGCATTTTAAAAGAATTTATGAAAAGCTTCATGTTGCCAGTATGACGGAAGCAGTGGCTAAAGCCATCTACGAAAACCTCACTTGAATTCTATCCTACATTCTTTTCATGTATTATGCCCGATGTCCCTATTTGTCGGTATTGCAGACCGTGAGTCCATTCAATAATTTTGAAAATAGAAATTCAGAACTGTAATAAACGATTGACTCTATTGTTCCCCGGATAAAATATCCTCTGTAAAAACTTTCCCTGCTATTCTACTGTGAATTCTTTTCTGTTCTGATGGTAAACATGCAATTAGTTTCAAATAGATGAAGAAATTAATCATTAAACCTTCCTCAATAATCCGTGCTTCTATGAAGATTTTTTGATTTTAACTGAACCTCAAACTATGTTCTAAACTATTATTTATGAAAAAGTATTTTTTTCTTCTTATCATTTCCTCACTGTTTGTTATTACATGCAATAAAAATAATCCGCTGGGGGCCAATGCGAATATTACCCAGGTAGATCTTCAAATCGGTCTGACAGGAGATACCCTGATTATTACCGGAACAGGATTCACCAATGCCAGTCAGTTGTCAGGAACATTAAACGGCAATACAATCACTGTTGAATCTGCCACCACCACCATGGTGGTTGCTTCTGTACCACCAGGAATATATACTGCAGGAAACCTGGTAATAAATGGCGGACCACTTCCGATAAATTATCCTTATAGTTTCGATATCACCGGTACGATTTTCGGAATGACTTCCTCCGGTGGATCCTCGATAACCATTACCGGAGCTTTCCCTACTCTATCAGCTGCAACCGGGCTGACACTTTCAGTAAACGGCATGCCATATACTATTATCAGTGCTACTGCTACTCAGATTGTAGCAACCAGTGATGTGGCTGCTGATCCCCATACATTAATAAACGCACCAATAAAAATCGGAACGACCGGACAAAGTATTAAAAAGGGAATTCCATTTGTCATTCTTAGTATTTCTCCGAATTCAGGAACAGCAGGAACACCTGTCAACATTACCGGATTGGGATTCAGTTTTAATAAGGGTGTTGATACAGTAAGATTCAATGGTACTATTGCAACTATAAGCAGTGGAACTGATGCCTCTCTTTTGGTAACGGCTCCTCAGGGAGGATCGACCGGTCAGATTTCAGTTTCCAACGGAAACAATACCTATCTGGGTCCTGTATTTACTTACCCGGATGATGTAAGTACTTTCGCCGGGAGCGGATCCGGCGGCTCAGTCAACGGGCAGGGTATTGCTGCTTCTTTCACCTCTCCCGAAAATGGTGCTTTTGATAGCAAAGGAAATCTCTTTATAGCCGACTATGGAAACAATTTGATCCGTATGATTACGCCTGATGGAGCCGTCAGTACGTTCGCAGGAAAAACCACCTCCGGTTTTGCAAACGGCCAGGGTACCAATGCAAGCTTTAACTCTCCTTCAGGATTGGTTTTTGATAAACAAGGTAATCTCTATGTTTCGGATGAGTTAAACAATGCCATTCGCAAAATTGACCAACAGGGAAATGTAACGACTTTTGCCGGAACAGGTCTCGTAGGATTCCGGGACGCTCAGGGAACTAATGCTGCATTTGACCGGCCCATCGGTTTAGCAATTGATACGATTTCCAATTTACTGTATGTCGCCGACAGTCGTAATAATGCAATCCGTACCATCAATCTGACGAATGGCAATGTTGTAACACTTGCAGGGTCCGGACAGGCAGGTGCAACAGATGGCGATATTTCGAATGGTAATTCTGTTTATGCAACTTTCAATAGTCCCCGTGGATTAGCATTGGTATCAAGTGGATCAGCAGGGGCTGAAACCGTAAATTTATTTATTGCTGATTATAGTAACAACAAGATCCGGGAGATCGTAATGAATTATTTAGCGGCGAAAGTTTACACGCTTGCAGGGAATTCAGGCAATCAATCAGGTTTTACCAATGTTCCGGCCACATTTAACGGGCCCAACAGTGTATGTATCGGTTATGACAGGTTTGGCAACAGGGAATTATTTATTGCCGACGCAAGCAACCATGCAATCCGTTATTCATCCTCTGATCCTGTTTCAGCCTTAGCTGGCGAACTGCCTGTGATGACTTTGGCAGGCACAGGGGCAGCCGGACTTACAAATGGAAATTACAGTAATGCCACTTTTAAATATCCAGATGGAGTAACATATAATCCAAAAGACGGAAACATATATGTAATTGAATTTGGAAATAATGATGTCAGAAAAATAATTCTGCCCTAAAGTCTGAATCGTGGTCAACCAATCATTCCCTGATACATTTTGTTCAGGGAATTTTTTTTTAAATCCTGAATATCCGAATCAACTTAAGTTGTGAATAAATTATTGACACAAGCTTAATATTCCACCCAAAGTAATTACTTACCTTTCTAAACGGAATCCATTTGATAAAAATGAGTTCCTCTCCCGAACTATCTTCATTTCTACATTTTTCTCTTAACCTTTTAAAACTATTCATTACCGGGCTACAAGCCGGACTAAGCTGACCCATTCAGTTAATACCATTTTTTCAATCTAAAATTTTATTGTATGTCTAAAAAACCAAACATCCTGCTCGTGCATGGAGCATGGGCAGACGGATCCAGTTGGGGTAAAGTAATTCCGCTTTTAACAGAAGCCGGATATAATATAGTAGCGACACAACAAAAATTAGAATCACTGGAGGATGATGCGGAAACAGTACGTCGTGCTGCTGAAGCGCTGGATGGTCCTGTTCTTCTGGTCGGACATTCATACGGGGGAGCTATTATAACAGAGGCAGCTCATTTATGCCCCAATGTAATCGGTCTGGTATACATTGCCGGCTTTGCGCCGGATAAAGGAGAAAGTCTTGAAATTCTTTCAGCAAGCGGACCTGTAGCTCCTCCGGGAGCAGCAGCTGTAAGGCCGGATAAATATGGATTTTTGTGGATCGACAGAGAAATGTTTGCAGATAATTTTTGTCAGGATGCAGATAAAACAGAAGCTCATGTTATGGCCGTCATCCAAAAGCCTCTTTCTCTCGCCGCCTTTCAGGGTAAAGTAACTGATGCCGGCTGGAAAAACCTACCCTGCTGGTACCAGGTTTCAATGAACGACCGAATGATTCCTCCTCCGGCCGAACAATTCATGGCTACGCGAATCAATGCAAGGACTATTACAGTACCGGCAAGTCATGCTTCCATGGTTTCTCATCCGGAAGATATAAGTGAATTCATACTTGGCGCTGCCAAAGAACTTCATGCATCCATTAAAGACGAATCCGCGGTACATGCATAAGTACCCCTCCTCTTTTTAAAAATCAATTTATATCCGGGGCTGTCTCTTCGCAGGCAGTCCCGGGAAAAACAGGAAAATAAAAAAACAATATTTCGATCCGTATTATTGAAATATAAGTGTGCCGAATCGTTCATAATCGTGAAAATTGGATCTGGTTAATTGCCAGGACCAGTCTGAGGTCTTATTATCATAATCAATCCGGTAAAAATTAGCGCGCCAACGGGTTCCTTTTACTGGAGGGACATTGGTCATGGGCCTGAGCAGTTTATAGGGAATAAAAAACTCTGCGGTCCAGGCAACGACATCGGTATTATTTTTTATTACATGTACAGCATGCCGGGTTTTTCGATCACCTTCATAATGCCAGGGTCGCCATCCAAGGAAATTTCCCCTGATATTTGGAACGAGTATTGCCAATTCGTAATTGAAAGGTGAAATTTCATATTCAAAATACATAGGTACTGATTCATCCGTCCAAAAAAATGCTTCAACAACATCTTCTTTATACAGGTCCAAAAAATCTTCTCTTAGTGTTGATGTTAATTTATTATCCTGGCAATAATACAAACAATAAATACCTGAATCAGAATAGAGAATTTTAATCTTTGTCTGGTAAACTTCACCGTGTTCATTCCTTTTTGGTAGCCGGACCCATTTTTCTTCATTCCAATTAACGGCTGATCCATCGCCTGTGATCTCAAAATCATTTGTTTTATTTACAATCATTACGGTTGAATCCGGAGATTGTGCCCGCAGTTTTATACTTACCAAAGAAGAAATAAAAAACAAAGAAACAAAAAATACAGTCTGTTTAATATTCATATGGCTATTCATTTTTGAATAAATTCATTTACCAAGCATTGGGAATAGCCTTTTAATATCGTCATCACCGGGCTGAGTGCCATATTCACATATTTCAAATTCTTCCACAAACTGTACTTTATCAGCCTTATCCTTACCGTACCATTTTTCAAGGGATGCCCTGGCTTCCGGTTTTATAATTCGCGTGTTTCTTTTATAAAGCCATTTGATACGATCTTCCTTGCTTTGTGGTACTTCGTTGGAATAATGCCCGATCCAGGGCAGCCATTCATACATCTGCGATTCATGGGCGTCCAGGGCAGATATTTTTTGATCATAGGTGCTGGTAATATCCACCACGATGTCCGGGCGGAAAGGGTTAGGTCTTTGAAAATGATCTTCATAATATACGAATACAGGATTTTTTTTCAATGCAGGAACTTCAGGTTCAATGTTGGGAACGGCTACCATATAGGCAGCATCCTGAACCAGTACACCTGTATAGCGGTGATCAGGGTGATAATCGTTTGGGCGTGGAGCAAATACCAGGTCTGCATTCCATTCCCGAATTTCTTTTATGACCTGCAACCTCACTTCCAGAGAAGGCATCAGCAGACCATCGTGATTATCAAGAACGTCATATACAATGCCCAGTCTTTTTGCTGATTCCTGTGTTTCTGCATACCTTCTTTTTGCAAGTTCCTTCCCTTTTAATGTCTGGTGACCAGCATCTCCGTTTGTTACCGATACAAATTTTACTGCATATCCCATCCGGGCAAAAAGTGCGGCCGTACCGCTACTCTTTTCATCACAATCATCGGGATGAGCACCGAACATGATAATCCGGATCTTCCCATTATCCTGTTGGGCATGTACAGCAGCCGACATCAAAATCACAAGTCCTGTTATAAGTAAAAAATTCCTGTAAAAGATTTTCATAAAAAACTTTTGCTGTGGTTATAAAAATAAATATGAGTATGAATAGCCGGACTATTAAATAAAAATACTGCGTTCCTGTTCCACTTCTTCCATTATTTTATGAATTGTATAATCCAATTCTTCTTTAGTGGTGAATCTTCCAAGGCTAAAACGAATGGAACTACGTGCTTCTTCTTCCGTTAATCCCATTGCAATCAAAACATGGCTTGGTTCCGGCGATGCGGAACTGCAGGCTGATCCTGATGAAACTGCGATATCTTTGTTCAAATGGATCATCAGGTCGCTGGCACGACAATTTGCGAAGCGAAGATTGGTAACCTGTGGCGACCTGTTAACTTCCGGCCCATTGCGAAAACATCCTTTTAATTTTAGCAGGGAATTTTCCAGATAGTCCCTTAAAGATGCAATAAGATTGCTTTCAACCGAGAGGCTGGCCTGAGAAAGTTCACAGGCTTTGCCGAGCCCTACAATACCTGGTACATTAAGTGTACCACTCCTCATACCCATTTCGTGATTTCCCCCGTCAATTTGGGCAATAAGCCGCACCCTGGGATTTTTTCGTCGCACATAGAGTGCACCAACCCCCTTGGGTCCATAAATTTTATGGGCACTCAGAGCCAACAGATCGATTCCATCCTGCTGAACGTTGACCGGCAGCTTGCCAATTGCCTGTGTTGCATCCGTGAAAAAAATGATACGGTGTTTTTTAGCGATGGCAGCGATTTCACGGATAGGCTGGATGACACCCGTTTCATTGTTTGCGTACATTACGGCAATAAGAATGGTCCGATCAGTAATCTCAGATTCAAGTTCTTCGCAGTTGATGAAACCTTCCCTGTTTACTTTTAGATAACTGATCCGGGCTCCTCTTTTTTCCAATTGATGACAGGTATCCAGAACAGCTTTATGTTCCGTTTCAACTGTGATTATATGATCTCCTATAGTGCCATACATTTCAAAAACACCTTTAATCGCCAGATTATCACTTTCTGTGGCTCCCGAGGTAAATATGATTTCTTTGGAATCTGCACCTATCAATGAAGCAATTTGTTCGCGACCGATTTTCACCGCTTCTGCGGCTTCCCAACCATACTGGTGACTGGTACTTGCAGCATTTCCAAATTTTTCAGTAAACCATGGAAGCATTATCTCAAGTATCCGCGGATCGCAGGGAGTTGTTGCATTGTTATCGAGGTAAACCGGAAGTTTCACAGATGCTGATCAATTTTGCTATAAAATTAGGAATGATTTGGCTTATGATCTTAAAAATAAGAAAGTGAATAATGTTGGGTAAATCCTGAATTCTAATCGGGGCGAATTGCTTTAATTAAAAGTAAAACCAAATTGCAAATTTATTCCTACTGATGCAGGTTGGCTGTTACCGAACCTTGCAGGAAGAGATAATGCAACAAAATAATTGACGTCTTTCGTTTTAAGATAGACTTTGTTAAAGACTGGAGTAAAGCCGTACCGTCCCTGAGTTTCAAAAGCGAGTCGTGTAATAATGGTAAAATTATTTTTAAAACGAAACATTGGGCCCGGATCAAATAGTACGTTACTGGTTTTTGAAGTTGACTGACCGCCTGAAGGTTGCGACCATTGAATCGTAGGGGTTATTTCAAGGCTGAATCCAAATTTTTCGCCATAGTAAATATTTATTCCGAAGGGGAATCCAATGGTAGTTGCCTTCTCAAATTGGGTAGTGGTTTCATTTTTATTGAACGTAACCATGGGTATGATAAAACTCAGATAGCCTTTGACCTGGTGGTAAACTGGTGCAGGTTCTGACTGCGATTGCCCTTGCAGCTGTCCAAAATAGGAGAGCCCCGTAATAAGTGCAATGGTTAATTTCCATTTTTTCATACAGCATTATTTTAAAATTAGTTTGAAAAAACCAAATCAATGGGACTGTAAAATATTGATATTTTTTAATACTAACTTTAAGGTATCCAGGTTAAATGGGAAAGTTAAGGTAGTAAAAGTAACCGTTGCTATTGACTGTGGAATTGCAATCCATCCTGATAATATAATAGCACAAACCGAAGGTTGCGTTGTAATGGGTCTTACTGCTGCTTACAAAAGTGGTTTAACCATTGAAAAAGGGAAAATAGTGGAACAGAATTTTCACAACTACGAGTAAATGCGGATCAATGAATGTCCGGAAATTGAAGTGATCGTTATGAAAAATAATTATCCGCCTGAAGGGGTCGGCGAACCAGGTCTGCCTCCAGTAGCTCCAGCCCTTACCAATGCTATTTTCAATATGACCGGCACAAGAATCCGTGTATTGCCATTTAATCTGAACAAGATATAAATTCCAAGTATAACTTTAAATAACCAAATACGGGATTATGCTCAAAAATTATATAAAAATAGCCTGGCGGAATCTGCGCAAATACCGCACGTTCAGCATCATCAATATTATCGGATTATCTTTTTCTGTCGCATTTTGCCTGTTACTGTTTTTTTATATCCGCAAAGAACAATCCTATGATACATTTCCGCTAAATAAAGACAGGCTGTTCAGATTTGAAAGCACTAATATGTGGGGTAGTACTGAAAAAAAGCCTTCCAATTCTCTTTTCAGTTCCCTTACGAAGGATAATGATGTAAACAACGGTCTGGTAACATCTTTAATAATTGGCAGGGACATACAACAAAATTTTCCTGAGGTAAAAAGTTTTGTAAGGTTTCAGAATGAATACAAAAGTTTCGTCCGACTAAATAAAGGGGTATTCAAATTAAACGACGTTTTATATGCCGATGACAATTTTTTCAAAATCTTTTCTTTCCGGATTATAAAAGGAAATGCAGAAGCATTAAGAATATCCGTTAATAATGCGGTCATTTCGGAAAATACAGCCAGGAAATATTTTGGTAATACTGAAGCCATAGGCAAAACCATTAACCTGATTGGTGACAGCACACACCTGTTTACCGTTGCGGCAATTGCGGAAAATGCCCCGGACAATTCCAGTATTCAATATGATATTGTTTTACCTCTTCAGGCAGATCCGGATTACGCAACAAATATCAGAGAACGATTTAATCATAGTTCACATATTCTGATTCTGGAACTGAAGGACGGTGTCTCGGCAACTGCATTTGAAAATAAATTGAATCTCTGGTCAAAGAAATATTTTGTGGAACCAGTTCTTGCTGAATATGGCAAATACATGAAAGACGCGGATTTTACAAAGTACAGATGGTACTTACGTCCTCTTAAAGATTGCCACTATAATGTATCCAGTCCCTGGGGCCATTATACGGATGCAAAAAATATTTACCAGCTGGTTTGCCTGGTAGTCGTTATCCTTCTGATAGCGTCCCTCAACTATGTATTGCTTGTCATATCGAATGCAGCTGCCCGTTCTCAGGAAGTAGGCGTTCGGAAAATAATGGGTGCCAACCGTAGATCTATTATTCTACAGTTTTGGGTTGAGACTCAGATTCTGGTTCTAATATCTGTAATCATCGGGCTTTTTTTAACAATTTGGCTACTCCCTTTATTTGACAAAATAATCGGGACAAATTTGCGATGGAATGATATTGCCTGGAAAGATATCATTCCGGCCATCATAGGTTTGAGTTTATTGTTGGGTATTTTGGCTGGCTACTACCCTGCTCTCATCATTTCAAAAATGAAACCCGTTTCGGTTCTTAAGAGTGTAAGAACATTTAGAATAAATCCAAATTTTTCAAAAATCCTTGTAGTTCTTCAATATACTGCGTCTGTCGTCCTCATGATTTCAGCCTTCGTTATTAATAGGCAAATGCATTATATCATTAACAAGGATCTTGGATTTGACAAAGAGCAGGTATTAATGGTGACCAATCCCACAGTCTTTGATTTTTCATCCACTAAACATTTAAAAGAAATTCTGGGAAATTTTGCAAATTCCAGGTCTTATATATCACAGTTTTCAGGAATGAACGGTGGTCTGGATGGTTCTTATAATACCAATGGATTTATACTAAATGGAGAACAAAGGAAACTAAAGGAATTAACGGTTGACTATGGATATTTCGAAATGTTAGGTATAAAGACTCTGCAAGGCAGAACATTTTCCAGGGCTTTTTCTGCTGATACGTCCAAAAAAATATATCCAGCGGTTGTGAATGAAACCCTGTTCAATATGCTCGGTGAAAAAGCAAAACTGGGAGAATTTTGCGAACCGATTCACGCCACCATTATAGGTGTGGTGAAGGATTATCATTTTGAAACATTATCCAAACAAATTGAACCCGAGGAGCATGTCCTCGCCAATAATTTCGAGGGGATCTTTATGTTCAAGATAAAGGCAGAACATATGGCACAGGCAATAGCTGAAATTGGAAAGGAATGGAAATCTGCCACGGACTATCCTTTTGAATATACTTTTCTGGACGAGTCCATAACGAAGATGTATGAATCAGACATGCGATGGGAAAAAACCATACAGTATTCCTGCTTTTTTGCCATTTTTATTGCCTGCATGGGATTGTTTGGTCTTTCTTCCATTAATGCCATCAACCGCACTAAAGAAATTGGTATACGAAAAGTGCTTGGAGCAAGCATTAAGGATATCGCTACAACACTATCTACAGGTTTTGTGTCAATCATAATAATATCTGTACTTATTGCCACACCGATCGCGTACTGGATAATGAACAAATGGTTGGAGGATTTCGCTTACAGGATAGATCTGAGCTGGTGGATGTTTGCTGTAGCAGGCGCGATGACATTTATCATCGCAATGATTACGACAAGTTTTCAAACCATTAAAGCAGCCATTGTTAATCCGGTCGAAAGTCTGCGATCAGAATAATCAGGTTTCAACGAATCCATTCAGAATTCAAAATTCATTACCTATAAGTCTTTACGAGATGATCACATTCATTTCATCCAGACTCCATCCCGTTCTGTACGTCCGCTTCACAAATTGATTTGCGTCTTCGAAATTTGTGATGCGCATGTCAGGGCCATTCCACAAAAGTTTAATGTTACGTCCCGGATATTCAAAATCATTTCCATTTTTCTTCTGGATATTAGTGCTTCTGATGGCAAGATTACCCATCAGCACAGATTCAGTAAGCGGACCTGCTATATCAAAATTGGAACTTAAATTTTTTGCCTTTTCACTTCCATATCCAGCAAGGCATGCTTCAATCCATGCGGCATAATGGCCTTCATCTCCACCGGGCACACGCGGAATCGTTAGCGGAGTTTTATCAGCCTGAGTTTTACTTGTAGGCAGCAGCTGGGGATTTACACCATAAGTACCACACATCATCTTCCCCTTTGTTCCTAAAAAAATCGCACCATTCCCTCCGTCTCCCATGAGTTCATTGGATCCCAGTTCAACGGGTCTCGTTGGCTGAATACCCCCATCCATCCAATGCAATTCCACATTGGGCTTCCCATTTTTTCCTTCAAATATCAGTGTGATATGTGAAGATATTGGACCACTATCGGGTGAATATTCTGCATGCCAGTTTTCAACATAACGCGATGCAACACTGCATTCAGCTGAAACAGGATAACCCAGTCCAAGTACAGCAAAAGGAGGAGCCATGATATGGCAGGCCATGTCGCCCAGGGCCCCCGTACCATAATCCCACCACCCTCTCCAGTTGAATGGAAGCATACCATCAAAATAAACCTTTTCAGGAGCTGTACCCAGCCATAGGTTATAATCAAGCGTGGATGGAATATTTGATGCAGTTGTAGGACGTTTGAGTCCCTGAGGCCAGATGGGTCTGTCGGTATAACAAAATACAGTAGTAACATCTCCGATTAATCCTGCCTGGTACCATTCAACCAGTTTTCTTACCCCATCTCCCGATGCACCCTGGTTTCCCATTTGAGTCACAACTTTGTATTTATGTGCTGCCTCTGTAAGCATTCTCGCCTCATATATATCGTGGGTCAGTGGTTTTTGAACATATACATGTTTGTGCAATTGCATAGCGGCCATGGCTGCGACCGCATGCATATGATCCGGTGTTGAAACAGAAACGGCGTCTATGCTTTTGCTTTCTTTTGAAAGCATCTCCCGGTAATCCTTGTAATATTTAGCCTGCGGAAATTTTTTCCTTGTATCTGCAGCGCTTACATCATCCACATCACACAAAAAAGCGATATTAGCTTTTCCGCTTTTATCAAAATGATCTATGTCGTCGGCTCCCTTTCCCCCAACTCCGACACTCGCTATTGTAAGTTTGTCACTGGGGGCTATAAATCCCCTGCCCAGCACATGACGCGGAATAATATAAAAACCTGCTGATGCCAGTATACTGTTTTTTAAGAATTTCCTGCGGGAATTTTGTTTTGACATATGATGAATGATAATTTAGATAAATCGTAACGCCATCCAAAGATCCGTAAATATTATGAATGAAGCCTGTAATTGCCTCATGATTAAAACGTAGGTTTTACCTGGAAAACTGCTTAGTTATATTACCTGGTGTTTCCATTTTAACATTACATACAGCAGCCAATCACAGGCGATACCTGTCATCACTATCACTTCAGGTAACACTGATCAAACGGCTCCGGTTGTTCACTACAAGAACAGTTATTTTGCCCTGAAAATAGGTGTTTCCATTGGGGTTGGTAAAAAAAAGTGATCTTGTTGCGGTAATAATAAAAACAATTTAATTTCCTGAGACAGCAGCCAAATGAGAAATAATCAGCTTATTGCATTTTTTATAGCACTACTATTTTGCAGTTGTCTGGCTCACAGACAGGGTATGTATTTAAGCCCGCTGGATTCTCAAACCATCCCTTATCATACTATTCCCTTAAAATCGGATTCACTGAAGAGCGCTTTTTATGGCAGCTTAATTTATTCAACCGGAACGGCCAATGATCGGGGTCAGGACTGGGTTCGTGCCGGACAGGTAAGTATATATAGGAGCCATAATCTGGGTAATGTTCAGGCATATTATGGTGCTAATGCTACAATTGGAACCTATGGGTTATCTGATTTTTATAATTCGCATTATACTCCCGGCAACTTTTCTGTATCTGGAGGAGACATCCCCATCGACACTTTTTATCATATCCCCGGCAGAAAGTATTCTTTTGGGAGTTATGGAATTTCCGGTGGTATTAAC
>Ga0207113_1173_pt1 | contig 13402 bp, 14 predicted proteins | sample Alteio_BWMinHeat_69_FD_153559 | JGI IMG/M metagenome (GOLD analysis project Ga0207113, IMG submission 153559) | Enriched cells from forest soil in Barre Woods Harvard Forest LTER site, Petersham, Massachusetts, United States -... | ecosystem: Environmental > Terrestrial > Soil > Temperate forest >... | reverse complement strand
GTAAAGAACGATAAGCCCTCGCTTCACCAACGCATGCGCAATCTGCAGCATCAGAGTAGACTTCCCAATACCCGGATCCCCTCCAATGAGAGATAATGACCCAGGGACGATCCCTCCACCGATCAAATTGTCAAATTCGCGTAAGCCGGTCAGGATGCGTGGAGTTGTCAAAACCTCAACATCTTTTAAACGCATGGGACGTGCTGGGGATACAGACTGGGCATCAAAACGACGCGGCGCAGAGACGAGTTCTATCTCTTCATTGATTGTGTTCCACCGGGCGCACTGTGGACACTGTCCGCTCCATTTGGTTTGCTTATGGCCACACTCACCACAATGCCACACGCTTTTTTGTTTACTCGTGACCATTTGCCACCCGTGTTAATGCATCGAAAGCAGCAGCTTGCTGGGCCTCTTTCTTTGAGACCCCAGCCCCTCGACCAAACTCTTGATTATTCATTTTTACGACAACACAAAATGTCTTACTGTGATCTGGTCCCATTTCTTCAAGAGTTTCATATACAGGAGCGAGATGAAATTTTTTCTGTGAATACTCCTGTAACAAAGCTTTAGGATTGCCAAATGGTCCCCGAACCAAAGCTTCCATCTCAGCGGAGAAATTGTCAAATATAAACCGACGTACAGGCTCTAAGCCACCATCGATATAGATAGCAGCGATGATCGCTTCAAAAAGGTCGGCTAAAATAGACTCTCTTCCCCGTCCATCATTCATTTGCTCCCCCCTACCCAGAAGCAAATAGCCACCCAGATCGAGCTTTTGGATATAACCGGTACAGGCGGAGCCATCGACAAGACGGGAACGCAAGCGCGATAGATCCCCTTCAGGCATTGTAGGATTTTTTCTATAAAGGTATTCGGCTACTAGCATCCCCAGGATAGAATCACCCAGGAATTCCAAACGTTCGTTATGTTCAACGATAAAACGACTCTCATTGATAAAGGAACGATGAACAAAGGCAAGGGCTAACAAAGAGCGATCGCGGAAGGCATACCGTATCTTAGCTTCAATTTCGGGGATAGCCTGAAAGAGTTTTTCTGGTGTATTCATAGATAGAATCATACTTCAACCAGAAAATTCAAGCAATTCTAAAATTTATGGAATTGGGATCAAAAGATGTAGTCTACGCGAGTTTTGGATAACCGGCACTGAGGTCAGGCTTGGTATTCTGGTATTCTGAGGGGGAAGCATGGGGTCTGGCTTGATATTCTGATATTTTGGTGTTCGTTGCCTAGTCTATAACGATGGACACCAAAATACCAGAATACCAAGCCTGACCCCTATGCCGTTACTTATCCAAAACTCGCGTTAGTCTGGATGACTTTTTCCCTATTGTCACGCGAAGCGTTTGGAATGCGAAAGCCCCCTTTCGCTTTACCTCAAATAACAAAGCGAAAGGGGGCTTTCGCACTCAAAACGCTTCGCGTGACAATAGAAAAATGTCGAAACGTGGTCCAAAATCGCTTATTCTACAATCAAAGGAGCTCGTTGTTCATAGCCAGCAGAAGGATCTCGTGGAGGTTCCGTTTTTGAAGGCCCTGGAAGCCTTGATAAACCATCTCTGATTACTTGTAATCGACTATGAACTTCGCCCATAGTTGGCCGCTCAGCTGGATTCGATCGAGTCATCTGTTCTAAAAGAACTCTCAAACCAGATATCATATCGAGTTTAGCATCATCATCATGTCGGAACTTATCTGAGTATTTATCTATCAAGACACTAATATATCTATGAACCTCTCTTTCACTCTCAGGTGATGCCTTTCCACGAACAAATACTGCTATGGACCTAAAAAAGTTATATACTCTTGCCAATCCACTTCTTATTGCTCCATGCTCAAACTGAGGACAATATTTGTTTTGAACTACAAATTTCTCTATACCTCTCCGTTCTTTTCCTTCTTTAACTTCATAGGATTTCATCTCAGTGTCTTTATCAAGCGAAATCAAGCAGTCCTCCCCGTTTTCAAAAACTCCTTCCTCTAAAATTCGAACTAAGATTAAAGCGAGTGAATAAACCTCTCCTTTTTTACTTAAATAGCCCTCTGGAGCCATACCTAAACGTGTATTACCCTTATGTATCCCAAAACCTCGGTTAAACATTTTCGTAAACTTACCCCAGTCAGAAATTATGGCATTCAACTTATCTCCCTTCGACTTATTTCCTTGAACTAAGACATTATCAGTTTTCGCATCGCCATGCACGGCTCCTTTACTTTGCAAACGCTTAAACCCATGACCGACATCAAGACACAGTTCAACACGCTCCATCAGATCAAGTTTAGGATTTCTTATTGTTTTCTCTAAATTAGAATTAGCTCTACGTGTTCGAATAACAATTCGACGTTTATCCACTGAAGAACTAGCGTTTGAAGGAGAAGTCGCCCCTTTTGGAGAGCTTGGATCAACCTGTATTAATTTTACCTGATCAATATGCAGGTTACTATCCTCTTCAGCGACCTCCGAAGCTAACTCATCTCGCAAGAGTGCGGCTGTATCCCCCTCGCTAAACACTTCTTCTGCTTTATCATCCGAAACAGGTAAATAATAAACGAACCTTGAATCATTGATATCTTCATATACCAATTTAGCTTCTCCTTTATCGAGCAGTCTTAAATGCAAAGTTATTAAGGGGCTTTCTAAAGATTTAGATGAGTCCTCTTTCGACTCCAGCGAATCCATCCCTCTATGGAAAGCTGAATCTGTCCTTGATTGTGGGCTAGGCTCTCCACTCCGAGAACTTGGGTTGAGCTCTTGAACAACAATAGTACGTATCCCATCTCCTCCAACAGATTTGCCTATCTTTAAAGGGGGTAAATTCATCCCCGCTTTATCATTGTGCTGAGCCCGAGAAGCTGAAGAAGCGTGAACCATGCAAAACCTCCATCTAAACAATAAACATTATCTTATATAACTATTATATCATTAACTATATTATTTTAAACAAACAAAATCTTAATAAATCTAAACAAAAACTATATTACACGAGATATATAACTTTGAATAAACGCAATTATTTACGTGATATACCCAAAGAAAATTATCACTTGAACATGAATATCATTTATGATATCATCCTTAACGTCCATATAACAAAAGGATTCCTTATGAAAAAAATCATAAACAATTTAATTGCATCTTTAACTATTACTGTTATTACAGCATTACCGCTTGTGGCAAACGATCACATTCCAACGGATAGTGATACTTTGTGTATAAAAACGCATCATCCAATTACTGATTGGGGACGAGGCAATCAAACATTTACCACCAATTTTTACTCTGCGCTGATTCCTCTTAATTCCAACGAAAACTTTATTTTCTCTCCTCTTAGCCTGCAAATCAACCTCTCTATGGTTTCTGAATTTGCTCAAGGAGACACCCAACTCGACCTCTTTCATTTTGCTGCTGTTCCGCACCTCGCAAGCGCAAGACAGAGAGGAGCTAAAAACATTATCACCTCATTCAATAGCATGATTGAAGATTGGGATGGACCTTCTAAATTTATCATGGCCAATAAAGTTTGGTTTTCCAAAAACACAGTTTCTACACCGTTGACAGAAGGGATTGTTCGCGATTTTTACCTATCAGAAGTCGATTTCCTCGATTTTCAAAATAATCCAGAATCCTCAAGACAAGAAATCAACAATTGGGTCGATGATAGGACTCTCCATCAGATTCCAGAGCTTATGTCAGAAGGGAGCATCACCACTGACTCAAGAGTTGTTCTTGTGAACACATTCTATATGCGCAGTCCATGGCAAATGCCTTTCGATCCTGAACTCACCGACGAAGCCCCTTTCTATGGGTTAGAAAAGTCGCTAAGGACGTTTCCTTATATGCACCAAACGGGCTATTTTGCTTTTTCAGAGAGCTCTAACGCCCAGATCATCGATCTTCCTTTTCAAACTCTTCCAGAGAATTCTAACCGAATTTCTCTTATCGTGATCGTTCCGAAAGAAGGTGTTTCTATCGATGACGTCGAATTGAACTTAATGTCGATGACATCAGCTGATTCCTTGCTAACCAGCATGCAGCCCACATGGGTCAACCTGACTTTGCCGAGATTCAAGGTATCCTCATCTATCGATGCTAAAAGCGTTCTACAGAAAATGGGTCTTTCATTGCCGTTCTCTGAAGATGCTGAGTTTGAGTTCTCTGGAGAAGGCAGACTCGCCGTCACAGACATCATTCATCAGGCTGTCCTTGAAGTCAATGAACGTGGAGGAGTCGCTTCTGCTGGGACAGGCACTTCTATCGGCCTCACAAGTATGCCAGAAGAAGCTGTCGATGTGGTGGTCAATCGTCCATTCCTTTTCTTTGTCGTGGAGAAAGAAAAAGGACTCATTCTTTTCGCTGGACGCATTAAACAACTCAGACTAGAGTAACAAACGGAGGGTAAGCAATGGAACCCCCATTGCTTACCCACACAGGGTATACAATGATTCTAGACTATTCTGAATATAACATCCAGTATGCGCCAGCACCCCCTTTCCAGGAATTATTGGGAGGAAAAAGGGCCTTCTATGATCAACCCGACTATTTAGAAACCACAAAAAACGATTTCGCCAGTACAGACCATCTATTGCCTCCTGCCTATACTTTCAAAGATGAAAATGCGATTCTATCAGCAATACAAGCTGTAGCCTCGGTTCTTTTATCCCCACTGGCAGTCGTTTTATATCCCTATCGATATCTACAGACGTTCGTAGCTAAAAAATTCATATTACCAGCCGTCAATTACTCTAAAACCGGTCTTGATCAGATTAGATCTAACATTCCATTAAATGATGAATGGAAGTATAAACGGATCACAATTGAAGTTATTGATTTTCGATGTGACGGACTTCACACGGACTACATAGATGCCATGATTGTAGGGAAATCATCAACCTTAAATAATGGCATATGGGTACTAAATTCGCACGGCAACGGCATGTCTTATGAAAAAGAGCTGTCTAGCAACCCAGAATTTGAACGGATTTTGAATGATTTAAATGGAAATGGAATTCTTTTCAATCCTCCCAGAGTAGGAGCCAGCACAGGAACCCCTAATGCATCTACCATGGCAAAGGTCTACAGAGCTGTTCTTTCCTTTGTAGAAGACAAAAACAAGGGTCTTGGAGCTGACAAAATCTTCGGTTGGGGACAGTCTATCGGAGCCGCAGCTCAAGGTCATGCATTAAAAATACATCGATTGAAGAATGGGATTACATATGTTTTTGGGAAAAAGCAAACGTTTTCTAATCTTAGCACGATGGCAGCTATCCTAACCAGGAACAAAAAATTAGGCTATGCAGTTAAAGTTCTAGACTGGAATCTTGATTCCGTCGAATCTTCAAAAAAACTCAAGGCCCACGAAATCATCATCCAAACAGCTGATGAAAAGAACAACACCATTCATGATGGAGTCATTCCAGTTGAGGCGTCGCTCGCTCACGTATTGTCAAACGATCCAAACAAAACATTTATAGCGGTAAGAGAAAGACACTACGAACCGTTACAAGACATTTCACTTGTGACGACAAAAGTCAATGAATTGTTTAAATAGGAGCTCTGTTTGCGTTCTCATTCTCATGCTTAATCAATTCAAACATCCCACCCGATAATAGAATGCTCGCAATACCGGCAATAGCAACAGAACAAAGCTGGTAAACAACACCCCTCGAGGAGTTAGAAATTTCTAGAAGAATCGGAACCTCAACACAGGACATAAATAAAAATGATAGCAAATTACTTCGTAGCATCAAGTCTGAATTCTGTCGGATAAATGCGCCAAGGTTATTTTCTAGAGGACGAAAGCATCCAGTCTTACTATTCAAAGGAAGACACATCACTAAAGAAACAATTGTCGTTGTCGCGAAAATTAGCCTTCCAGGCAACACCGTCACGACATCTACTAGTTGTGGACCAGAAGAAATCTGACGTACAACCATCAAACCAGATTCACCCACAATGCCAAAAGATGTTGCCACTAGAGCTATTTTTGCAGCGCGTAGTCCAAGTCCTTTTGACTCTCCAAAATGAACAAACTTCTTAATCGTCCATCCAACAGCCCTTTCAGGAGCCGTGAAAATAGAAGTTAGTACATTGACAAACGAACGACCGCAACTTTTTGGAGGGGCTTCGTGAGATAAAAGAGGAGTCCTAGGAGTATAAGTACTGTTGATATTCTGTTCTGAAGCTGATTTCATCATTTTTACCCCCTCAATAAATTAAAAGGACAAACGACGCCAAGGACTATAAGAGGCAATTACTCTTCACTTTTGCAATTGCCTCACAAGGCCTTTGTCCTTATTTACTCTTCTTGTACTTTTTTGATGTAGGCAACGACGTCGCCAACAGTTTTTAGCTTTTCAGCCTCTTCCTCGGAGATATCGCATTCAAAAATCTCCTCAAGCCCCATGATTAGCTCTGTGAGATCGAGTGAATCGGCGTTCAAATCTTCGATAAAAGATTTTGAAAGAGTTATATCTTCTTTATCAACACCGAGCTTATCTGCTACGATATCAATAACTTGTTGTTCAATTGTCATTCTCTATTCCTTTTTAAAATAAGTTCTACATTACCATGCCGCCATCAACGACGATGACCTGTCCTGTGATGTAATCAGACCATTCACTAGCTAAAAACAAAGCAGCGCTGGCAACATCATCAACCGTTCCGAGGCGACCAAGTGGAATTGTTCCCATTATTGCATCTTTTTGAGCTTCTGTCAATGCATCAGTCATCGCTGTTTTAATAAATCCTGGAGCGATGCAATTAATTTGAATATTGCGGGAAGCGAGTTCTTTTGCAAGAGCTTTTGTGAATCCAATCATCGCCGCCTTCGACGCCGCGTAATTAGCCTGCCCTGGGTTACCGTTGATTCCTACAACAGAGCTGACATTGATGATTTTTCCTTTCCTCGCTTTAAGGAAAGTGCGAACCAACGCATGGCAGGTGTTGTAGCAAGATTTCACATTGACATCCATCACGTCATCCCAATCAGCCTCACTCATCTTCATGAGAAGCTGATCGCGCGTAATTCCTGCGTTGTTAACCAAAATATCGATTTGTCCACGGAGCTCTAAAGCGGCTTTAATTGCTTGATTGACCTCTTCTGTGTTGGCGATATTTAGCTGCAAAAATGAAGCCCCAGCACTATTCGGAAGCGCATTTAACTCAGAAACGACCTGTTCACCGCGCTGGGCATTTGTCCCAAAAATGAAGACATAGGCTCCCTCCTCAACAAACCGCTTAGCAATGGCAGCTCCAATACCAGCTGTTCCTCCTGTGACAATCGCCGTTTTCCCTTTAAGCATATTCATTTTAATCCCTCTATACTCTTTAAATCTTCGATTTTTTCAATGCTGACACATGAAACCAACGGATCGATTCGCTTAGTAAACCCAGTTAATGCCTTGCCACATCCGATTTCAATAAACGAAGTCACTCCCTTAGCTATCATAAAACGCATCGACTGTTCCCAACGGACTGGATGAGTCACTTGCTCGACGAGAAGGCGTCGAATTTCCATATTTTGTTCAGCGGAGCTACCCGTGACGTTCATCACAATCTCACATGCACTTTCATTAAGAGTAACGTCTTCGATATAGCTAGAAAGTTTCTCTTTCGCATCTTCCATCAAACCGCTGTGGAATGCTCCATGGACTTGAAGAGGCAGCACCCTTTTTGCTCCTTTAGCTTTTGCTGCTATAGAGCCAGCCTCTATCCCTTTTAAAGTACCTGAAATCACCGTTTGTCCCGGACAATTAAAATTTGCCGCCCAAAGATCATTCGGCATATTGACATCTATAACAAGCTGCTCTACCTCGGCGGCGCTAAGACCAAGGATCACAGCCATCGTCCCCTCTGTCGACTCGCATGCCTCATTCATAAATTCACCGCGACGGCGCACCAGAGAGATACCATCGATAAAAGAAAGCCTTCCCGATGCTGTCAAAGCCGTATATTCACCTAAGCTTAACCCTGCACACATTGAAGCGACGAATTCTGGGTAAAGACTTTGGATCGTACGCAAAATAGCAACGCTAGCGACATAGATTCCCAGTTGACTATTTTTGGTTTCAGTTAACAGGGCTTCTGGTCCCTCAAAAACCACTGAAGAGAGTTTTCTCCCAAGGAGATCATCCGCCTCTTCGAAAGTCTGTTTTGCCACTGGATAGGCATCGACAAAGTCTTTGCACATTCCCACATACTGAGCTCCCTGGCCAGGAAATAAAAAAGCCCTTTTACTCATGATCGCTATCCCTCTATTTTCGTTAAAATTGCAGCGCCCCATGTGAAGCCAGCTCCGAAGGCAACAAGGAGAATGTGTTCATTGGGTAATAAGCTGTGATTGCTCGTCAATTCGCTTAAGGCAATCGGAATACTCGAAGCAGAAGTGTTGCCATACTTGTGTATCGTTTGATACATCCGTTCATTAGGGATTTCAAATCCTTTGAGAATCGCTTCCATGATTCTTATATTAGCCTGATGAGGCACCAACCAACGAACATCTCCTTCTGTCAGCCCTGCATCTTCGAGACATTTTTTCGCTGAAGCCATCATTTGACGGACGGCAAATTTAAAGACTTCCTTCCCTTCCATTCTGATATAATGCATTTTTTCGGCAACAGTCTGCGGTGTCGCGGGAGAGCGCACTCCCCCTGCAGGAATGGAAATGAGAGATGCCCCTTTCCCATCAGCACCGACTGCAATTGTATCGATAGCTAACCCCTCACCCTTATTGCTGACGACGGCAGCTCCCGCTCCATCGCCGAATAAGATACAAGTTGTGCGGTCTGAGTAATCGATGTATGTGGACATTTTCTCAGAGCAGATGACAAGGATGTTTTTATACATTCCCGATTCAACGTAAGCCTTAGCGGTACTTAGAGCATAAAGGAAGCCGCTGCAAGCAGCCTGGATATCAAAAGCGGGAGTATTTGGGATATCCAAAAGAGATTGAACGATGGCGGCACTGCTTGATGAGATATAGTCTGGCGACATCGTCGCCATGATGATCAGATCAATTTCTGATGCTGTCATCTTTGCTTTTTCTAAAGCCTCTTTTGCAGCTTGAAATCCCATGTCAGAAGTGAATTCGTTGTCAGCAGCAACCCGTCGCTCTTTAATTCCCGTGCGAGTCACGATCCATTCATCGGAAGTCTCCACCATTGATTCGAACTCTTCGTTCTTAAAAATTCTCTTTGGCAGGTAGGCTCCCATTCCAACAATACGCGCTTTTATTTTTTGCATGATAACCTACCGTTTGGGGGATGTCCACCCATAGTCGACATCGGCAATACTTTTCTGTAGGGAGTGAAAATTAACCACGATACCTCCTATCTGAATCGATAAAAATAACATGTTATACAGGAAAAAGTCAAGATATACCAAACGTGGTTCAACTGCAGGGGTGTAATTAAAAACTTTATAAAACACGCGAAGACAGGGATTAGACTACGTTTCAACATTTTTTTGTTGCTACGCGAAGCGTTTGGAGTGCGAAAGCCCCCTTTCGCTTTGTCATTTAAGATAAAGCGAAAGGGGACTTTCGCACTTCTAAGGAAATGCTTCAAGTTTGTTTTTTAATCGAAGCGAATTTTCCTTTTCGGTATCAGCGGCCTGCCGCTTGGGGACTCCAAACGCTTCGCGTAGTATGCGTATTTTATCAAGTTTAATTTTTAATTGCGCCCCGCAGTTGAATTACTTCAATTAATTTTATATAGTGAGGTTATCGCTAGGTTTCAGTAACCAAGGGGGACTATCATGGAATTCGCTGTAAACGGAGGTGATTCTTTTGATTATCTATACGATATAGAAACTCCTGTGTCACGCCCTCAACGGGATCAGAAAAGAGAATTTGCGGCTTTTCCACAGCTACATGCAATTCAAATTATGAATAATTCCCCATGGAATTATGATGCAGAGGAGCTAAAAACCAACACTTTCCCCCATTCCCCTAATCGCTTACCTCTTCATCAACCAGCAAGTTCACCTCAAGAAGTCGTCACAGTCCAAGGAAGATGCTTTTCATGTTGCAAAGAACCTGAAGTAACGTGCTCGGCTTTTTGTTGCTCCATCATCTTCATTGCCGGCGCTTGTATGTGGGGATTATGCAATGACTCCACCATTTCGGCATGCAATGGAGTTAAAGTCACGGGGCAGGTGATTGTTGGATTTGGGTTATTCGTCGTCTTTTACATTGCGGTTTCTGCCTGCTGTGCTTCTACCTGTTGCCGTCCTCCTCGCGATTAAAAACGCGAGTTGGCACGAAAAATGCATTAAACATGGTAGCCAATCTTTAAGGAGGTTGCTATGGTTACCAAAACAAAAAAAGTTGTCAAAACAACAAAAAAAACAGCTCCAATAAAAAAAATTGCAAAAACATCATCGGTTAAAGTCGTTAAGGCACCGCCAGTGATGGAAAAATCAGTGACGAAGTCAGCGAGCAAGCCTGCTGTTAAAAGTCTAGCAGTAAAGGTAAAACGACAAACAGCAGCAGGAAAAAAAGCGACGGTGCTAAAAACGCGTAAATCGCAAAAATAGACGTAACACGCTATGCATTAGAATTCAACGCAAAGACGCAAAGACGCAAAGGCGCGAAAGGAGGCACCTTCAGCCACCTCGATAACAGGTAGTCGAAAGTTGGGATGTTAGTTTTGTGCCAAAAATCGTGACAAACCATCATTTTGATTTTCAAATACTTAAGGAAAATAAAACTTACAGTCATGTGAAAAAAACTCATGAATTTTTAACACAAAATTAACATCCTAACTTTCGACTATCTGTTATCGAGGTGGCCGAAGGTGCCTCCCTTCGCGCCTTTGCGTCTTTGCGTTGAATTCTAATGCATAGCGTCAATGGCGTCTTTGCGTTGAATTCTAATGCATAGCGCCAACCCTAGGTCTCAGCTTGTGCACGCTGCCTCAACCCCACCAAATCGGTGATGTCTTTGACTTTGAGCACCTTAGCCATAACCACTACCATCACCAAAAACACAACACCTTCGAAAGCCAAATGAAACACTTGAACGAAAAACGGAAGTCGATAGTCTGGAACCTCTCCCCAAAAAAATTCAAAAGGGGAAATCTGCCCCCAAAGAAAACTTCTCATCAGTATAACGACGACAGCGGCAATAAAAGAAATTCCTGTAATTTTCAGCGCGCTAGGAAGCCATTCAAAAGCCCCATGATCTGATTGAAGTGAAGTCGATCGCCTCAAAGAAAATGTCAACCACCCCATATTAAACCAAGCGCTAATACTTGTTGCAAGGGCTATGCTAGCAGCTCCAAGGCCAAGTATCGCCACCGCGATGGTATTGAGAGCTATATTCAAAGCCATCGACCAGACAGCCACTATCGATGGGGTGCGATAATCCCCTTTGGCATAAAAAGCTGGCGCCAGGACTAACACTAAAGCCATAGGAATTAATCCTACCGCATATCCCCAAAGAGACTTCACGGTCCCTACCACTGAGTCACTTGTAAAATCACCATGCCCATAGATGAAAGCGACGCAACTATCTCCAAAAACAAAAAGAGCAACTGTGATGGGAACCATAAATGCTAAGGTGCGACGAAAAGCAAAATCGAGAAATTGCTGAAATTGGTCCCAATTTTCCCCTTTAATCGCACGTGCCAGTGGAGGGAGTAACGCCCCCGAAAGCGCAATTCCAAACAGAGCTAAAGGCAACTGCTGTAACCGAATGGCATACCACAATAAGGCAGGCCCTTCTTCGTCTGCCCAGCGAGCAAAAACAGCGTCGAGAGCATTGTTTACTTGCGCTGCAGCTACCCCCATGATTCCTAGTGCAAGGGGAACTGCCAGACGACGCACATTAAAAGAATAAAGTTTAATCCCTTTAAACACACGCGTAAGCCCATGGGCAACAAGAATAGCATAAGTCCTTGGGAGCGTGACAACCCATTGAGCGAAACAGGCCAAGACAATGAAGAGCGATAGGCTAGTCATCGCGGTCTGCTGGGGCATCGTCCCGGCATAAAAGACACCGACAATCCAAATGAGATTGAACATGACGGGTGCAGCGCTAGAAACGAAATAATTTTTCTCACACTGCATCAAAGAAGCGTTAATGCCAAATAAGCAGATAAACAACAAACTCGGCATCATCACCAATGTCAACCATGCGATTTCAGCATTGCCAACATTGAATACATCATATTCGAGCAGTCCCCAAAGGAAACACATGATCACGACAATTAAAAATGTTAAAAGGATCGTGAGGCTAAAAGCTAGATCGCGAAAGAAAGTAGCGGCGGTCACCTCGGACTCTTTACGCAGTTCTTCAAAATGAGGAATAAGAGCCGTTTGCATGGCTCCTTCACCAAGGAGACGGCGGAGGAGGTGGGCAAAGCGGAAAGCGACCAAAAGAGCAGCGACAAAGCTTTGAGTCCCAAAAACATACGCCATCGCCACATCGCGTAACATCCCGGTAATTCTACTCAATAAGGTCCCTGAAAAAAAATGAGCAGCAGAGCGAGAAATTGTTTTTAAAGTATCTGCCATCAGCGCTTTTTAAAAAGAACGATAAAGACCAATAGACTCAAGATGCACATTATTCCTGCCGGGAAAAATTTTACCGTGAGGATAAAACGGTAGGCAAAGAAAAAAGACAACAGCCCACTTAATGCCAGCGCAGAAATATGTCCGCTTCTCTTGCCTTTAAACATCAACAAAGAACTCGTGATTATTCCAGTCGCAAAAGCAACTCCCATAATCAATGAAGCTAAGCTATGTGCTGTGGCGAATCCAATCAAACCACCAAGAAGCACCAAAGCACCGTAAACGAAAACCATCCAGTTGACAACTTTCATCTTATATATATCCAAATAAATATTGTTTTTTATCATTGACGGCATTAGCAGCGAGGTAGGCACCAGATGCGAATGGAAGCAATACCCAAACATAAGGAGCCAGCCAAAAGGCAGTAACACACATCGCCGCTCTGGCAAAATAGTTCTGCTTTTCCCATATCCCCATAATTCTAGTGATATCGTTACTTACCTCTTCACCCCACCGAAAACCCACAGCCAAACCCAAAACAAAAGTCGCTTCCTTCATCCAAATGCAGGTGAGCGCCATTGTCAGCCCTAACAAGACAGGAAGGATATTTTCGATGACGTATTCATAAACTTTTTTTGCTCCATCAGCAACGCCACCACAAAAGTTCCTAAAAGAACTTTTAACTGGTTCTGGTGGCACGTCTGAAATATTTGATCTATCTTCTACTGTTGTAGTTGGGTGCTCAACTGGCTGCATAATATTCTCCTTGAAAAATAAAGCAATGTATAAATTTTTCTGTCGCCGCGTTCGCGGCTCATTTATTAAATTTGACCTCTCCATGGGCTCACGCCCATGGAAGAAATCAAATCA
>Ga0207113_1171_pt1 | contig 13606 bp, 12 predicted proteins | sample Alteio_BWMinHeat_69_FD_153559 | JGI IMG/M metagenome (GOLD analysis project Ga0207113, IMG submission 153559) | Enriched cells from forest soil in Barre Woods Harvard Forest LTER site, Petersham, Massachusetts, United States -... | ecosystem: Environmental > Terrestrial > Soil > Temperate forest >... | reverse complement strand
AAATGAAAAATCTTGCTATTTTGGGGTGTACAGGCTCTATTGGAAAGAATTGTTTGGCTGTGGCTAGGCATCTAGGTAGCGATGTCGTCCAAGTTGCTGCTTTGGCAGCCAAACACAACATTGATCTTCTTGAAGAACAGGCACGTGAATTTCATCCAAAGCTCATTGCTGTTTATGATTTCGATCAGGCTCGTCTGTTGCAGGGGCGCCTTCCTCATATTCCGGTGATTGGTGGAATGGAGGGACTAGAGGCTGTCGCCACTTATGATAAAGCCAATTTGGTGATCTCTGCAATCAGCGGAGCTATTGGTTTGGCTCCTACGATTGCTGCGATTAAAGCGGGAAAAAATATCGGCTTTGCCAATAAGGAAGTGTTGGTTGCTGGTGGAGAACTCGTCATGTCGCTAGTGCGTTCGCATGGAATTGAGCTCATCCCCATCGATAGCGAGCTGACGGCTATTTTTCAATGTTTAAAAGGAGAGAGCGCCAAAGGTGTGCAACGTTTGTTGATTACTGCTTCTGGTGGTCCTTTTTATAATTACACAGCGGCTCAATTGGAAAATGTGACTGTTGATAGCGCTCTCAACCATCCTAATTACCGGATGGGCGCGAAAGTGACGATCGACTCTTCAACATTGATGAATAAAGGGCTGGAAATGATCGAAGCCCACTGGTTATTCCAAGTGCCTTTAGAAAAGATAGAGGTCGTCGTTCATCGTCAACAGATTATCCACAGCATGGTGGAGTTCATCGACAACTCGATATTGGCTCAAATGGGGGACCCGGACATGCTTACTCCAATCCAATACGCAATTACCTATCCAGAAAGATATAGCGGCAGTTTAAAACCATTTGACTTCACCAAAAATCATACGTTGCAGTTTGCCCTTCCCGATATGAACAAATTCCGGTGTCTCAAGCTTGCCTATGAGGCTATCCGCTGTGGTGGAAGCTTCCCATGCTACATGAATGCAGCGAATGAAGTGTTAGTCCATCGCTTTTTAAATAAAGAGATCGCTTGGAACCAGATTGCATTTACACTCGAAGATCTGATGTCCCGTCATTCGAAGATGCCGATTAGATCGTTTGAAGATATCCTTGCTGTCGATCAATTGGCACGCACCGACGTTAACGGAAGTTTAACTTTTTGACTGGTGCTTTTTGCATCTTTTTGGTTCTAAGTGGATTGCAATTTTCTTCTAGTATCTACAAACACAAATGCGAAAATTGCAACGCACTTAGAACCAAAAATCTAACAAAAATCACCCAGTCAAAAAGTGGAACTTCCGTTAAAACAAAGCGTTGATGAGGTAGAAGAGCGGAATAGCTAAGAGAGCTCCTGCTGGCACAGTAAATAACCATGATATAAAGATATAACGGGTAGTCCTTAGGTCAAGAGCTTCAATTCCGCGGGCAAGTCCAACTCCAATCACAGAACCGACAAGTGTATGTGTTGTCGAGATTGGTAAGCCCAGTCGCGAGGCAATGAGAATTGTTGCTGCAGCTCCAAATTCAGCAGAAAAACCGCGCGTAGGGGTGAGTTCGGTGATTTTTTTACCGATCGTTTCGATGACGCGCCATCCCCATGTGGCAAGCCCGACAACAATCCCAAGCCCTCCCAGTCCTAGCACCCATGTAGGGATCATCGCATCTTCGGATATTTTGCCAGTGAGCAGGATATCAATAGCTGCGGAAAGGGGACCAATAGCATTGGCGACATCATTCGCACCGTGGGCAAAGGCCATCAAACAGGCACTCATGATTTGCAGGTAGCTAAAAATCTTTTCGACGATTGCATATTCGACATTTTGAATGCCACTTTCCTCTTTTTTCTTGAGTGATGTGGAGAGACGCTGGATTTCGGCTAAGATTTCGGAGGTTTGGTACTGAACAACACCTCGAGACATCCCTTCAATCTGTTGAAGATGTCTGCGGGCTTTATCTAGTTGCATGACGATCTCTGGACGGTATTCTACAGCTGCCTGGTGTTCTACTTTTGGTGTTTTGATATTGCGTAGGCATACTTTTGCGACTATGTATCCAATTCCACCACACGCAATGCTAATAGCAGCCGATTGAACGAAGCTGAAATCTAAATTGGTGTTGTTGAGTCCTTTGTAAAGCATTACTAATGAAAGGATAAAAAGAACTGCAAAGGCAAGTAAGGGAGTGATCTTTTTAGTCGCTGCAATAGGATTTTCTGTATAGAAAATTTGACGTCGTAGCAAATTGAAGATGGCAAATGAAAAGATCCCGCCAAGAATAGGAGAAAGAACCCAGCTGGTTGCTATAAACGAGACGTTATCCCAGTAGATTGCGTCTATCCCACCCACAGCGGCACCAAAACCGATGATAGCGCCGACAATTGAATGGGTTGTGGAAACCGGCCATCCGAAGTAGGAGGCTATTTGCAACCATGCTCCGGCAGAAAGAAGAGCTGCCAACATTCCATAAACAACGACATAGGGATCCATAAATACAGATGAGTCTACGATTCCCTTTTGGATTGTTTCAGACACATGGGAACCGAAGAAAAAAGCTCCAGAGAATTCTAATATCGCTGCGATGACAACAGCTTGTCTCAGTGAGAGGGCACCAGATCCAACCGATGTGCCCATCGCGTTGGCAACGTCATTAGCTCCTATGTTCCAGGCCATGTAGGCGCCAGCGGCAATGACGAGCATCAAAAGGACGAGTTCAGGGGTCATAAATTCCTTTTATTTCAATTCTAAAGTGACACGAATGCGCAGGGCCAAAACCTCAGAAAGATTAGAAATCGAGGCAATGGCCAAGCAAATTTTTTGCCAAATATAAAATGTCGTATAGGGCATTTCATTTTCAAGTTGAAAGAGTTTTTTTAGAAGCTTCCGTTGAATGACATCGACTTCATGTTCTTTGAAGGAGACCTCTTCGACCATGCTGTTTACCTTTGCAGCTTCCACTCCTCCGAATGAGGATTCTAGCAGTTCGTGCATTTCTTTGCTGATTAAAAGGATGCTGTCGAAAGCTGATATGTTTTTATCTAAAAACTCTTTGAATTCATTGCAAAAAGCAGGAAGTAATTGGATTTGTTTGCAAGTTGCCAATACGGCAATGTCTTCTGCCACATCTGCAATGTGATCCTGGGTATTTAAAATTTCTAGCAATTGGGCGCGATCGATGGGGAGAAACAGGCTTTTGGGAAGATGGTTGCGAATTTCATTTTTTGTTAAATCTGCTTCATGTTCCATTTCTGCAATTTTATTTGCAATGAGCTCGACATTTTGATAGTCTTGCGCTTCTATTGAGTTAAAAAGATCTTTTAGCAGATGGACACATTCGGACACTTTTCCCATATGTGCTTCTAGAGGAGTAAAGGGGGACTTTCCAAAGAGATTGAGGATAGAACCTAACATTTTTATTCCTCCTAAGTGGAATGGGTATACTTAGAGCATACACGATAGTAGGGTATGTAAAAAAGAAAAATATGATATAATAGAGTTAACCAGGGAAATGGAAGTATCATATGCCGACTATCGACAGGCTAGATCAGAGTGTTTACAATGCGTATGCTGTGCGTACGCAGATGATAGAACAGATTAACCAGCAGTACCATCTTGATGAAGCGGGGAGTATTCCTCCTCAGATGGTTTCTGTAGACAATTACCCCCGACTTACTGAGCTCGATCTTCTTTTTGGTATTTTACCTCAAAATAACTCTTGGGCGTTGTTCCATCCTCCAAAAGCATTTAATAAAATGCGTCGTTCCCCCTTTTCGTTCTCTCGCGTTGTTCCCACATTGGGAAAATTCCAGGATAGCGAGGAAGAGGAACAGCAGCAAGAGCGGGAGCTTGAGGCAATAGAGTGCGATACGCCGGAAAAAATGAAAGAGAAGGCTACAATAAAGAAATGTTTCCAGCAGATTAAAGAGATTAACGGATGGCTTAAACACATCATTGGCCGTATTGGTCAGTTTTTGCAGGGGTAATTTATCAATGAGCGAAATTGAATGGTGTAAAAAACTCGGTTGGACTAACGAACAGCTTGAAGATTTGCGTTATGCAGGCTATTCCTATTTAAGGCAAGGGAAGTACGATATTGCTATCTCTTTTTATGAAGCGTTAGTGGTGCTCGACTCGAAAAATGCTTATGATGCGCAAACTCTCGGTGCTCTTTACCTTCAAATGAAAGAACCTATCAAAGCTTTGAAGTGGCTCGATTGTGCAATCAAACTTGAAGATAAGCACGCGCCAACACTTTTGAATATGTCTAAAGCCTTCCTGATGCTGAATAAGAAAGAAGAAGCTCTCAAAATAGCCGCGATCCTTAAAGAGAATCCAGATCATTCTATCGCCAACTCTGCAAGAGCTCTCATTCTAGCTTATTCATAAGCTATGTTCTGGTGTGATTAAAAGTTGTACATTGGCAATTTTTTCAAAGCAACTCGGCATTGGGGTCTGGCTTGGTATTCTGATATTCTGGAGGGAGGCATGGGGTCAGGCTTGGTATTCTGGTATTTTGGTGTCCATCGTTATAGATTAGGCAACGAACACCAAAATATCAGAATACCAAGCCAGACCCCAATGCCTCTCCACAGAATACCAGAATACCAAGCCTGACCCCAATGTTGAGTTGCTCTGAAAAAACTGTAGCGTACAACTTTTAATCACACCCGCAGTATATGTTCGGTATACTTGCTTTTATTAGAATAATAATTTATATGTTGAATTGTGAGTTTTTGGAGGTTTGTATGGCAAGTCCCGTTAGTGCTCGTTCTGGTGAAGCTGGTTTTGTCTCTTATTATACTCCCCCTGATTCTGATAAAGTTCAGAATGAACCATTCCCTAATGATGATGAATTGGATCTTGAGTATGTCTCTCCTATAGAGGGTGAAGAAGAGTATCTTGAAGTGAATACTAAGGCGTGTTCAGAGAGTACAAATGATAACCCGAGTAAGTTGTTAGCGATTGCAAAAGTAATGGGGATGGGTGCCTCTAAATTGGTGGATGGTGGACTTGTCGTTATCGAAATTGTAGGTTATAGTGGTGCTGCTTTGAATGCCGCTAGAAGAGGGGTTTCTTCTTGTGCGTACGGGGTTTGTTTGGGAGGTATTGCAGCAGTAAAAGCCCTTCGTGCGGCCGGTAAGGCATCGGAAAATGTGTTTCATGGTGGTTGTATCGTTGCAAATGCAGCTTATGGAAAGAGACTGCTTTCACCTGGAACGGAAAGAGCGTTAGCTGTTGTCTCTGGATGCCTTGGTCAAGTGGTGAGTGCTGGTCTTGTTTATTCTAATCGAAACGAGATAAAAAATTTTGTTATTCGGGTTGTTGTTAAGCAGCCTTTAGGCATTGAATAAGCGGTTGAATGCAGCAGGAATGGGGGAGGTAAAACACATCTCTTTTCCGGTTACAGGATGGATGAATGCGATGAGTTCTGCATGTAAGCAAAGACGTTTGATTAGATCTGTCTTTGATCCATATTTTTTATCGCCGACAATCGGGCACTCGTGATCGTTGCAATGGACTCTGATTTGATTTTTTCTTCCGGTCTCTAGTCTGAGCTCTAATAGACTAAATCGGGAAGATGTTTTTTTGGTTGAGTAGTGGGTGATTGCCAAACGCCCTTTTTCTGGATCGGTTGTAGAATGGACCATATAGAGATCATCTTCATAGAGGTAGGATTGCCAGGTGCCATTTTTTGGCGAGGGATGTCCTTCGACAACAGCATAATAACATCGTTCTATCGAGTGCTTTTCGAATAGGATTTTTAAACCATTATATCCTTCATCTGAGAGGGCGTAGAGCATCACACCGGAGGTGTCTTGGTCAAGGCGATGGACCACCTGCACTTTTCGAGGATGGTAGTGTTTCTTGAGTATATTGTGGGCTGTCTCTCCTTTTTCAAATGCTGTGGCTACACTGAGAAGCCCTTGAGGTTTTTCAATCGCCACGAGATGCCGATCTTCGTAGATGATGCGGATTCCTCCGCCAGCAAATTGAGGTTTTGTTGAGAGGTTTATTTCTTGGTCTTTTTCGATGATGGTTTGTCCCTGTTTGACCACCTCTCCATCTACAGTAATGCGCCCTTCCGTCAGCCACGAGCGCAGGGTTGTTTTGGAGCTATCGGGGAACATGATAGCGAGGATATTGAGCAGTTTATCGGAAATCTTAACGATCATCTATAATGTTAGTATCGACGATGCCTGATATTCTCTAGCATTCCAGTCTTCGGTGAATGTTTCCAGGCAGTTGAGAGTGTGCGGATCGTTGGAGAGAAGTTGTTTAAATAGTGCTTCTTTTAAGGTGACGGCTGAGATGCCGAGTTCTGCGCAGGAAATCACCTGTTCAGGCGTTCTCAGTGCCGCTGCAAGTATTTTTGTTTTAGATGCATATTGGCGATAGATCGTTTGCATTGATTGTAATGTCGTATAGGCATCGAGTCCAGCGTCAAACATACGGCCAATATAAGGAGCAACATAATTAGCTCCCGTTACTGTTGCTAAAATAGCCTGACTTGGTTGAAATACGGCTGTAGCCATCACAGGAACATGTTCCTGTATGAGAGCTTTCATGGTAATTAGTCCTTCCACAGTAACAGGTACTTTAACAATGATGCGATCTGATATAGCATTAAGAGCAAGTCCAGAGGGAATCATTTCTTCACTGCTAGTGGAACATACCTGGACGGCAACAGGACCATTTTGAATGTCCAATAGGCCACGAATGATATAGTGTGGATCTTTATTAGCCGTAGCAAGGAGTGATGGGTTTGTCGTTACCCCATAGATGATATTAAATTTACAAGCTGCTTTTACAGCGTCATGGTTGCAAGAATCGAGCCAGATTTCCATAATACACTCCTTCTGTTCACCTTCCAGATTATTCCGATTTAAAAAAAAACGCAACGTTTTTATAAAAGATGTCTATTTTTAACGATGTTTTGCTAGGCGAAGCGTTTGGAGTTGGCATTTAGGCCGCGCGAAAGCTCTTGCGATTCGAGGATAAAATGGATTTCATTAGACTTCTTTCGAAACTGCAATCCCGTGCCTCTGCCTGTGCCTGTGCCTCTGCCCGCCCTTTCCCGATTAAACTTTAAAAGAAATTAAGCTAGACTCCTTTCTGGTCAAAATGGCTCAACGAAAAAAATAATCGGGGAAGGGCGGGCAGAGGCACAGGCACAGGCACAGGCAGAGGCACGGGATTACAGTTTCGAAAGAAGTCTATTGATGCTGCAATAACTTGTATGAAATATTTTGCAGCTATTACAACCAAATGAGTCGTCTTAATTACTCTTTTGATAATTCACTTTCTATTTCTTCAATTGTGGGTAGGCTAGCTTTAAGTTCTTTTGGAAGGCTCTTGACTATTTGAGTTTCGTAGCTCGTTACACTTATGGGACTTGTGCATCGACGTAGAGCATATTCGGCTTTGACTTTGTTCTTTTTCTTGCATAGAAGAATGCCTATTGATGGATTATCGCCAGGATGACGCAATAAGTCATCAACTGCGGATAAGTAAAAATTTATCTGTCCTGTGTCTCTAGGATCAAAGGCGGCCGCTTTCAGTTCGATCACAAAATAACAACGCAATTTTAAATGATAAAATAGCAAATCAATTAAATGATCTTCACCTTCCACCTCGATCCTATATTGCCTACCAACAAAAGCAAAGCCATCCCCTAATTCTAGTAAAAACTTTTGGATATGATCCATAAGGCCTTGTTCCAGTTCACTTTCTCGGTGTTTTTTATCTAATGCAAGAAACGAAAAATTGTATGGATCTTTAAGAGTTTGCTCGGCTAAATCTGACTGAGGGATTGACAGTGTTTGCTTGAAATTGGTAATCGCTTTTCCTTGCCGTTTATAAAGATCAGATTCAATCCACATTTCAAGCATGCTGCGGCTCCAACCATTCTCAATTGTCTGTTGTATGTACCATCTTCGTTGATCGGGATCTTCTAACTTATCTAATATGATTATATTATGTCCCCACGGAATTTGCGCAGCAGCTGCTGCGTAATTTTCCTCGGAGTAAGAGACGGCAAATTTTCTCATATACTGAAGGTTGCGAACAGAAAACCCTGATACATCTGGAAATCCTTCCTTCAAGTCTCTGGCAATACGCTCAAGGGTTTTAGCTCCCCATCCTTCATTATTCACTTTTTCCAAAAGCATTTTACCTGTACGCCAATAAAGTAGAGTAAGTTCCTTAGTGACAGATAATGCTGCTTTTAGCTGAGTCTGTTGGATGTCATCTTTAAGGTGTTGAAGAAAATTGCCGTAGCTTTTGAGGTCCAACACGTTTGTTTTTTTTATGTTCATGTGAAGTCCTATTGAATATATTCCTTTTGTATAAGTTTGACTTTGGAGTAAATCGCGGCGCAAATGTAAAGGATGACAATGGTGCAGATCACGATACCGGCTGTTGACAGGGTCATTCCATAGACGGTAAGGAGGTGTCTAGTAAGGGCAACTCCAATAATAGAAGCTGCAATCCCGATAGAAATTGCTAAAAATAACATCTTTTTTAGATTGCGCGTTAATAATTGAGCGATGAGAGGGGGGCCAGTGAAAAAAGCGAGGACCATCAGCACTCCTACCGCGCGAAAAGCTCCGATGGCTGTTGTGGAGACCTGTGCCATCAATAGATAATTAAAAATAGAAGGGGAGATTCCAAGGGTACGTGCTAGTCCAGAATCAAAGGTGGTGATTTTAAATTCTTTAAAAAATAGAACAAAAAGAGCGGCATTGATTCCTAATACCGTATAGACAAGTTCGCAGTCTTGCAGTTGTAGTGCATCGACATTCCCCATAATCACTTCGGTTCCGATATGAGCATTGCGTGTGAGAATTGTTAAAGCAATAACTCCTATCGCAAATAGGCTGGTGAAAACTAATCCCGTGCTTGCATCCTCCTGCAAACGCGCACCTTTGGTAAGAGCTTCTGTTAAGAATGCAGTGATGAGCCCCATGAACAATGCAGCTACCAGCATGACGTGAATATTGATGGTGTCAGTATGTTCTCCACCGTGATAGACCCACAAAAAAGCAAACACAATTCCCACGAGGATAGTGTGGGAGATTGAATTGGCTAGCATGGTCATTTTACGTAGTGTTAAAAAAGTTCCAACCAGAGCTGATGAGGTGGCAATACCGACGAGAACGAATATTTGGATTTCATCGGATGCTAAAGAATTTAAAGGTAGTTCCCCTTTGATAAATGCCCACAAACGTATAAAAAGCTGAAAAATAACACCGAAAAAATCTTGCCCCGAGTAGGGATTGAAGTAGTCTGTTGAATTCATGCGCCGCCTGCATGTAGAGTGTTGGGAGGGATCGGCTGATCATGCGGATCGTGTGTTGGGTCTTTAAGTAACATTGCAAGTTGTTTTTCAAGTTCAGGTGTGATGATATGTTCCATTTCTTCGGCGCTTCTATGTACTCTTTCAGCGCCGACTCCTAAGTAATCAACTAGATAGACTTCCCACAGGCGGTGCAAACGGACGATACGTGCAGCTCTGATAGAGCCATCTGTTGTGAGACGGTAGCCTATGGGGGTGCGTTCTATCCATCCATAGCGGACGAGTCTGTTGAGAGCAAATTTTAAATACCATATAGGAGCATTTTGGTGGCTGGCGATCTCATTAAAAGAGATTTCTTTATCGCTGTCTAAACGCCAAATAGCTTTGAGAAGGTTTTCACAGATGCATCGGTAGCGAAAGCAAGCTATTCGAATCAAACGGAGCACAAATCCTCGTTCTGGAGCAAACAAAAGCGATAAAAGACAGATAAATGACGAGATGATAACGATCATTGGACCTGTGGGCAGCGATATTTTTGCTTCGGGAAAATAGGAGGGCATGACAACAGAAAGGTAGTTACCCAAAAAGCCGCTAAAAGCACCGAAAAATGCTGCTAGAGCAAACATCCATCCTAGTTTATTTGTGTACTGGCGTGCTGTGACTGCAGGGGCGATGAGCATCGCTGACATCAAAACAATTCCGACGGAACGAATGCCTATGACCACTGCTAAAACGATAAGAAAAAAAATGATGGTATCGACGAGTCGCGTATTGATATTTAGGCTTGTGGCATAGGTGCGATCGAAGCTGATGACGAGAATTTCCTTATAAAATAACACAATCGTTCCTAGAATAAGTGCACACAATATTCCATAGATTAAAATATGGATATCAGTCATCGTCGCTGCTTGTCCATATAAATACATTTGTGCCTGCTTGTAAAGCGATGAATAGGTGAATTGTATCTGGCTAGCGATGGTAAGGCCAATACCGAAGAATGCGGAAAGAACAAAACACAAAGCAGAATCAGAAGAGGTCTTGAAGTGTTTAACAAGATAATTAATTGCCAGTAATCCTAAAATGGCGCTGAAGAAAGCTCCTAGCATCACTAGTAGGGAAATGGTAATTTCCTTTTCCGTTCCGATGTCAAACAGTCCGGCGCAGGCAACGCCAATGATGACTCCTGGATAAGCTGCATGAGTGAGTGATTCACCAAGTAGAGACTGTTTCTTTAAAAAAACGATGACTCCCACAAGTGCGGAAGCCAAACACATCAATATGCATCCTATTGTGGGGGCTCTTAAAACGGCATCAGTGAAATAAATAAGAGGAGAGTCCAATGCCACTAACGATTTCCTTGAGTTTTATGATGGGAGAGTTTGATCGCCTCGTTAAAGAGTGCATAACTTTTTCCATAAGTCATATTTAAGGTATCGGCATTGAAGACTTCTTTGACGGGACCACAAGCGATTAGGCGCATATTTAGCATGATGAGCCAATCGAAATAACTTTCAATGGTATTGAGGTCATGATGGACGACAAAAACGGTTTTGCCTTTGTTTTTTAACTCATGTAAAATCGCCATAATCGCCGTTTCTGTTGCCATGTCAACACCGGCAAAAGGTTCATCCATAAAGTAAATGTCAGCCTCTTGGATAAGAGCTCGTGCGATAAAAGCTCGCTGCTGCTGCCCCCCGGAAAGTTGGCTGATTTGACGGTCGGCATAGGCTGTCAGGCCCACGAGACTTAGATAATGATCGACGGCTGCTAGATCGGCTTGGCGTGGCCAGCGGCATAGGCCTAATGATCCGTACCGTCCCATGAGAACCAAATCGCGAACGGTAATGGGAAAATCCCAGTCGACGCTTTCTCTTTGAGGGACATAACCAACGCGTTGCCTAACGGCATCTAATGGTTTTCCAAAAAATTTAATTTTGCCTGAAATCGATTTGATCAGTCCTAAAGCAGCTTTGAGAAAAGTACTTTTCCCAGCTCCATTAGGACCCACAATACCAACGATTCTTCCAATTGGGATGTTTAAAGAGAGATCCCATAACACCGGTGTTTTGTCGTAGTTGACGCTGAGCTGGAGCACCTCAAGTGCAGTGTCACAGTTTGTCATTTTAATAGGGTATCTATATTGATGATCCCACTCTCTTGCAACATGATCAGGGTGATGGCCACTGGAGCGACCCATCTAATAAAGAAGAGCCAGATCTTAAAAAGCCATTGCAATGTGCTTCCCGATTTAAATTCTTCTTCGTTTGCTTTTAGGTCAAAGAACCAGCCAGCATAAAGGGAAATCATTAGACCTGCAACAGGGAGCAGCCAGACAGAAACGAGGTCGTCAATGGTGGCAAAAAATGTTTTCCCAAAAATTTGGGGCCAGTTGGCGAATATCACATCTGTTCCTGATAAAGCACTTGGAATTCCAAAGATAAAACAGGCAGCACCTACAATCAAAACAGCTTTTTTACGCGACCAACCCAAAAGGTCGGTTAGATTGGCTGAGACGACTTCCACGAAGGCTATTGCAGAGCTTAATGCTGCAAAAACAAGAAGGATGAAAAAAGTAGTCGAGATAAATAATGCCCCTGGCAGCTTACTGAAAAGCAAGGGGAGCGTCTTGAACACCAACCCCCTTCCCTCTTCGGGGGAAAAACCAAAGGTGAATATAATGGGGAAAATCATCAAACCAGCTAAAATGGCAACAAGGATAATCATGGAACCGATGATTAAAGCTGTTTTGGGGATGTCCTCAGTACTGCGCATGTAACTGCCATAAGTAAGCATAATCCCTTGACCTAAACTCAAAGTAAAGAATGAGAGTCCCAAGGCCTCAAGAATCCCTGAAGGTCTGAAATTTTCAAAGTTGGGATAAAGAAGAAAATGGACCGCTTCAGAAAAACCATCCATCGTAGTCGCATAAGCAAAAAGGCCTACTAACATGACGAAGAGACCGCTCATCATGAATTTGCTCCAGTACTCGATCCCCTGTTTCACCCCGGGCAACACTAACAGAACGACAAGGCCTGTAAACATAAAATGCCAAAAGAGGGTGATATCAGCGGACGTGTAGATGAGGTCGAACAAATGATTGACTTCTTGCGCCGACATCCCTTTGTACGATTGCATGAGCGACATCAGAATATAACTTAGTCCCCAACCTCCAATGACGCTATAATAAGACATGATGAGGAATGAAGAAAGAACGCTTAGCCAGCCGGCTGATTTCCAGACAGCAGAATTGTCTGCGAGAGAGATAAAGACGCCGACAGCTCCTCTTTGAGCGCGTCTTCCTAAGATAAGTTCTGCAATAAAGACTGGGACGCCAATGAATACGGTGCATAGTAGGTAAATGAATACGAAGAGTCCACCGCCATTCTCACCCGCAACATAAGGGAATTTCCAAAGGGTTCCGAGTCCGATAGCGGAGCCTGCCGCTGCTAAAATGAACCCTAAGTGGGAACCCCAATGTTCTCTAGCTTTTTGCATAATCCCTCCAATTTTGAATCACGTTCGAGAGGCGATTCGTTCTTCATTTTTCTCAATAGTCGCTCGTGTGACATTCCAAAGGGGAATTAACAACAACAGACACATGAGAGAACATCCAAATAGAACCATAAATGCACCTTCCCATCCAGCTTGGTCAATCACATATCCAAGCGGATAACCTGAAGAAGCTGCTCCAATATAAGCGATCCATCCGACAAAACCATTTGCTGTTGCTGCTGCTTTTTTGTGGCATAGTTCAGATGCACAGATGCCAATTAACATTTGTGGACCAAAAACAGCAAAGCCCATTAGAAATATTGTGACTGAGTCAAGGACTGCATAGTCTGCAGGTACTGCCCAAAATAGGCAAATACTACACAATATTCCAAGGGCGAATAGCACACAAACAGGTCCTCGTTTAGCTTTGAAGAATTTGTCAGAAGACCAACCGGCGAACAAACATCCACAAAATCCTCCTGCCTCAAAGAGAGATGATGTCCCACTCGAAGCCAAGGTGCTATACCCTTTAACTTCATGGAGAAAAAGGGCGGTCCAATCGCTGATCCCTATTCTTAACACGTATAGAAAAAAATATGCAATAGCTAAAATCCAAATATATTTGTTTGATAAAACTTCTTTTAATAACTCTCGCGTCGATTGTTTGGGCTGGTCGTTTTCTACTTTGCTTGCAGGGTAGTCGTTGCGAAATTTTTCCACCGATGGCAACCCGAGAGATTCTGGGCTGTCACGCAGTCGATTAATTAAGAAAGCAGCCCCTGCGATACACATAATGCCAGGAATGTACATCCCATAGCGCCATCCGAAGTAGTAT
>Ga0207113_1170_pt1 | contig 13610 bp, 11 predicted proteins | sample Alteio_BWMinHeat_69_FD_153559 | JGI IMG/M metagenome (GOLD analysis project Ga0207113, IMG submission 153559) | Enriched cells from forest soil in Barre Woods Harvard Forest LTER site, Petersham, Massachusetts, United States -... | ecosystem: Environmental > Terrestrial > Soil > Temperate forest >... | reverse complement strand
TTGTTGCAAGGCTTTTGATGAACAGATAGCTGTTTTAATCAGTTATCTTTGCTGCCCGAATTATAAAAAGTGGAAAAAAGCAATTTCGTAGATCAGATACGGGTATTTTGTAAAAGTGGACATGGGGGTGCCGGAAGCAAGCATTTTATGCGTACAAAATACAATGCTCTTGCAGGACCTGATGGCGGTGACGGAGGTCGTGGTGGTCATATCATTCTTCGGGGAAATAAAAACACCTGGACACTTCTTCCTCTTCGTTATTATAAAAATGTATTTGCTGAAAATGGTGAAGGTGGAAGCGGTAATAATTGTACCGGCCGATTCGGGAAAGATGTTTTTATTGATGTTCCGCTGGGTACCATTGCAAGAGACGAGGTTACCGGATTGAAAGAAGCGGAAATCCTGGAAGATGGTCAGGAAATTATTTGGTTAAAGGGTGGCCGGGGAGGTCTTGGAAACGCCCGCTTTGCCACACCTACAAATCAGGCACCCGAACATGCGCAGCCGGGAGAACCAGGTGTTGAAGGCTGGAAAGTACTGGAACTGAAAGTACTTGCCGATGTCGGTCTTGTCGGATTCCCTAATGCAGGTAAATCGACTTTATTATCCGTTATGACTGCTGCTACTCCAAAAATTGCTGACTATGCATTTACAACCCTGGTGCCCCAGCTGGGTATGGTAGAATATAGAGACGGGAAGAGTTTTTGTATTGCTGATCTTCCCGGAATTATTGAAGGGGCTGCCGAAGGGAAAGGACTGGGTCATCGGTTTTTGAGGCATATTGAAAGGAACGTTGCATTATTATTCATGATCCCTGCAGATAGTCCGAATCACTTAAAGGAATTCGAAATCCTGCGTTATGAGCTGGAAAAATATAACCCGGAACTGCTCGATAAACGATTTGTGATTGCAATCAGTAAATGTGATTTGCTGGATGAGGAACTGATTTCAGATATCAGGAAAGAACTGCCTCCGGAGATCCCGAATATTTTTATATCTTCTGTTACACAGAAAGGTATCCAGGAGTTAAAAGACCTGCTTTGGTCAATAATGAATGAAGACGATCAACAAAAAAGAAATATTTAAGAATACCTGAAATTCATGGACGCATCTATAAGCAAAAAATTATTTTTGAGAAAAGAAACCATGAATTGCATTGCGATGATTCCTGCAAGATATGCCTCAACACGTTTCCCGGGGAAACTGATGCAAATGCTTGGGAATAAAACAGTCATTCGCCATACATATGATAATACCGTAAAGACCGGACTCTTCGATAAGGTGATTGTTGTAACTGACAGTCAAATTATTTATGATGAAATTAATTCGAATGGTGGCGATGTGATGATGAGTCACAAAAACCATGAAAGCGGTAGCGACCGAATTGCTGAAGCCGTGGAAAATCTGGATGTTGAACTGGTGATTAATGTTCAGGGAGATGAACCTTTTGTTCAAAAAGCGCCACTGAAAAAATTACTAGACATTTTTAAGGATGACGAATCAAAACAGATCCAGGTAGCTTCCCTGATGCAAATAATTAAAGACAAAAAGAATATTGAAGACCCGAATTTTGTAAAAGTAGCAGTAGATCTCCGGATGAATGCTCTTTTTTTCAGTCGCAATGTGATCCCGTTTCCAAGGGAACCGTCTTTATCAATTACATACTACGAACATATCGGCGTATATGCTTTCAGGAAACATGCTTTGATGAATTTTACACACTGGCCCGTAACTCCTTTGGAAGCAGCAGAAAAAATTGAATGTCTCCGGTATCTTGAGCATGGTATATCTTTAAGAATGGTTCTTACCGAATATATGGGAGTAGAAATTGATACGCCGGAAGACCTGTTGCTGGCAAACAAGCGACTGGTTTAAAATATAGTATATACAACGATCAGCATATGAAAGAAACAATGTGGGGCATAGACCTTGGAGGTACTAAAATTGAAGGAATCATACTCAGGGGAGATAAAGAACCTGAAACCATTGTCAGGACAAGAGTTGATACAGAAGCCTCGCAGGGATATGATCATGTTATTGGCCAGATAGAAAAGCTTGTTAATAAGATGAAAGCTGAATCCGGATTAACTCCTGCCTGTATCGGATTCGGGACGCCTGGAATCCTGGATCCTATTTCTCAAAATTTAAAAAATTCAAATACTACAATATTAAATCATAAGCCCTTAAAAAAGGACCTCGAAGAATGTTTGCAATTACCTATTATCCTCGCTAATGACGCGAATTGTTTTGCCCTTGCAGAAGCAACCTGGGGAGGAGTAAAAAAAGTTTCGCCCCGGGCGAAAATGGTTTTTGGAATCATTCTCGGCACAGGTGTCGGAGGCGGACTGGTAATTGAAGGGAAAATTTGGGAAGGGCATCATGGAATAGCCGGTGAGTGGGGACATAATTTTCTGGATGAATCCGGTGGCCCTTGTTATTGTGGTAAAACAGGGTGTGTCGAGAAAATAATATCCGGACCCTCGCTGCAAAAATTTTACGAATCTATTTCCGGAGCTAAAAAATCATTGAAAGATATCGTTATGCAAAAGGATAAGGATCCTTATGCGCGTCATACCCTTGATCGTCTTACCCACTTTTTTGGAAAAGCTGTTTCTTCTATTACGAATATGCTGGATCCGGATATCATTGTAATAGGCGGCGGTGTTGGAAATATTGATGAAATTTATACTGAAGGTGTAAAGAGTCTTAAACATTTTATATTTAATAATTACTGTACGGTACCTGTCATTCGCCCTGAATTAGGAGATAGTGCGGGTGTTTTCGGTGCTGCTGCATTAACTCAGAATCATTAATTCATTAAAAGCCTTTAGCCTTACGCTTTAAGCCTTAAGCTTAATAATATGAAGTTCAGGAATTTTAAAATGGTCAGCTATGTGGTGTATGGTAGGGGGAGCTTTAATCAGCTTGATGAAATATTGACCCCTCATAGAAATGAAAATTCACCAATGATTTTTCTGGTGGATCATTTTTTTGAGAATAAACCTCTTGTGAACCGAATTCCCCTTAGGTCTGCAGATAAAATTATTTTTGCTGATGTAAGTTTTGAGCCAAAAACAAAACAAGTTGATGGATTATCAAACCAGCTGAAGCAGGAATTTGGAACCATCAGCGGTATCATTGGTATCGGAGGTGGCTCCGTCATGGATCTGGCCAAAGCCGTTTCCCTGATGATGAACAATCCGGGCTCTTCAGCAGATTACCAGGGATGGGACCTTGTAAAATATCCAGGAGTTTATAAAGCAGGAATACCCACATTAAGTGGCACAGGTGCTGAAGTTTCACGTACGACAGTATTGACAGGACCTACTCGCAAACTGGGAATGAATTCCGATTTTACACCCTTCGATCAAATTGTACTTGATCCTGAGCTAACAACCAATGTTCCTGTGAATCAGCGTTTTTATACCGGGATGGATTGTTATATACATTGTATCGAAAGCCTTACCGGTACTTTTCTAAATGAATTCAGTAAATCTTACGGTGAGAAAGCGCTTAACCTTTGCCAGGAAGTATTTCTTGGCGAAGGAGAATGGGGCTCTGAACAGGACGATAAACTCATGATGGCATCCTACGCCGGTGGAATGAGCATTGCTTATTCACAGGTTGGAATTGCTCACGCCGTGAGTTACGGTTTAGGATATTTGTTAGGTACCCGTCACGGAATAGGAAATTGTATTGTTTTTGATAAACTGGAAGAATACTATCCCGATGGCGTCAGGGAATTCAAACAAATGGTGAAAAAAAACAAAATTGAAATTCCACAGCATATCACCAGTGGACTTACCGATGAACAATTTGATACAATGATCGATGTCTCACTAGGCATGAGACCTTTATGGGAGAATGCCCTGGGTTCTGACTGGGAAAAAATTATGACCCGCGGGAAACTGAGGGCTTTATATGAGCAACTTTAAAAAGCTTAAAGCTTAAAATTCCGAACTCAATGCGAGTAGCTTGTATCATAATGGCTCATAAGGGGCCACAACAGATTGAGCGTTTTATAAAAAAATTCAGCGGGCTTCCTTTCGATTTCTTTATACATATTGATAAAAAAATAAACATACAGCCATTTGAGTATCTGGCTGATTTACCTCAGGTTAATTTTATTACTGACCGGGTCCGAGTTCAATGGGCATCATACAGTTATATAGTTGCCATTCTTCACTCTTTAAAGATGGTACTTGAAAACCGGATCAGATACGATTTTATCAGCATCATGAGTGGTCAGGATTATCCTATCAAACCAGTAACAGATATCTATAATACAATTGAAAAAAATCCTGGAAGAAATTTTATCTGTTATGATGAAGGGGATGAATGGTGGAGCCATGCCATTTCACGCATAAATAAATATCACTTTACTAATTTCGGTTTCCGGGGAAGATACAGGCTTCAGTTTTTTGTAAATGCCCTGCTTCCCGTCAGGAAATTCCCCTTGCCATATAAGCTTTATGGCGGACCGAGGGCCATGTGTATGACCATCTCCAATGAATGCGCTAAATATGTACTTTACTTTATTGAATCAAATAAAAAACTCAGGCGTTTTATGCGGTTTACATGGGGACCCGATGAATTCATAGTTCCGACCATCATCATGAATTCACGATTCAAGGAAACCGTTATAAATAATAATTTTTATTATATCGATTGGTCGAAGGGTGGTGTTAATCCAAAAACACTTTTGACGGAAGACTATCCTTTGTTACTTTCTTCAGACAAAATGCTGGCGCGAAAGTTTGATATGTCTGTGGATAAGGTAATTCTTGATATGCTGGATAATTTTTAATGAAGTGTTTTTAAAACAGTCTCATTAATAGTGACCGGATATTTTTTCTTTAGTTCTTCAATCCATTTATTCTCAAGTTCATTCTGATAGTCATTAATAACCAACCCCCGTGCTTCGCTGAAAGTTCTGGGTGAAGGAGCCGGATATTCGCGTATTATGTAAGCGAATTGAACAGGTTTATTTTGACTATCAGAGGATCCCGTTTGAAAATATTCCGTAAATCTGCTCCCGCCAACTGTGGTTCCTTTACCTGGAATTTGATTTGATTCAAATCGTCCTGAATCAGCCTGTACCTGGCCTCCTAAACTATCAACTATTTTTCTCCAGTTACCAATATTTTTTGATAATGCGCTGCCCAATTTATTAGCTATCGACTGGTTTGTGCAATTAAAAATAATAGTCTCAGCACCCGGTTTCCACCAGTAATTTTTTTCACGTGTTTCAAAATACTTCTTCAATCCTATGGAATCAGCAGTTGACCGATTCCAAATTTGTCGTTGCATGATCTCAAATAAAAGATTCCCGTCACGGAATTCATTTACCTGTGCAGCAAAAGCAGCATTATATTTTTCGAGATGTTGTTTATAATATTCAAAAGCAGTAATCTGGCGGTAACCATCCAAAATCTCTGCTGGCGTTTTTCCATTCGTTAAATTGGGCGATGATTTTATACTTTTCCGGTACGCTATCCAGTCTCCCACAGAATATTTTCTATCCGGAAATTGAAAAAGAACAGAGTTTTCATTTATACCTGCATTCAAAGCAGGTTTTTTATTTAACAGAAGGCTATCCGTATAATCCCATAAAAGATTCCCTGGCGGAACAAATTCCTTAAACTGCGTTTTTTTTAAAATCGTTTGAAGCATTTGTTTTCTGGAAACAGCAATTCGGGGATCCAATTTAATTTTTTCCTTCAGCTCATCCAGCGTTTTCTTGTCTGCCACTGAGGGGACAGGAATTCTTTTTATTCTTTTGATAATATGGTACCCAAAAGTAGATGCATAGGGTTCACTTACGTCACCGTCTTTTTTCAGATCATAAGCCGTATTTTCGAATCCGCGTTCATATTTTCCGATACCAAATTCAGGTAATGAACCTCCAAGCTGATAGGATAAGTTATCACCGCTGAATTTTCTCGCCAGTTCTGCAAAATCAGCTCCGTTCCGGATTACCTGATAAATGGAATCCGCTCTTTTTTGCGTTTCTGCTTTGGCAGCCTCATTTGCCTGATAAGGAAATGCCAGCAGGATTTGTGCTATGCGTATGCGTCCCGCAGCAGGCCTTTCAGAAGTTTTCTTTAAAATAATATAACCGGCGGTGGTCCGGAATACAGTACTAAACTTTCCGGGAGCCGTATGGTAAGCAACAGTTTCCATTGCATATGGAAGGTCGAATACGGTTATGAAGTCCAGATCACCCTTGTTATTTTTCACAAAAGGATCTTCAGAAAATTGGAGGGCCGTTTCATCGAAACCCTTACCGTTTTTCAAATCCTGGTAAGCATTTTTAATTTTTTTCCAGGCTCTGGCCGTATCTTCCGGTGAAGCATTTTTGGGGGCTGCAACAAATATGTATGATAACCGGATATCGTATTGACTTCTAAGAAAAGCCTCCCTGGCCATTGTATTCAGACTGCTTTCATCATTTGTATATTGATCCACAATCTGGCTCTTAAAATTCTGTAACTCGGTAATCTGCCCGGGCAGGGTATCCATTTTCATATCAAAAGCTGCCTGCACTTTCAGGCAATACCTGATATAAAGATTGAGATAATCCCTATAAGCTTTTTCCGTGGTCTTAACATGAGAATTATTCTTGCGAAACGCCGTTAGAAATTCTTTACTCGTGATGACATGATTGCCATAGCGAACGAGTGTCTGACCGAAAAATGATTTAGAAAAAAAAAGCAAGATTGAGATCAGTACTGCATTCTTCATATCAGGGAGTATTGACCTTTTTCATTTTAAGGCTGATGACTTCATCTACCTGCTGGTAAGTTAGTTTCTTTGCCACAATCCGTTTTTCCTTATCAAGCAAATAGAGTACCGGTGTCTGGTAAACATCATATAACTGCCGGTAATCAGGCCGGCCGGCAGCTGCTACTTCATCGTGCTGAGCCGTTGTCTGGTAAACGTTTATCCAATCTTTCAAATTGTGAGCCTGAATAAAATTCCGCCAGTTATCCTGTCCTCCGTCAACCATTACCCCATAAATCTGAACCCCCTCATATTTCCATTTAGCCTGGTAGATGGAATCAACTTTTGGAATTGTTTCTTTACAATGACTGCAGGTTGGATCCCAGAAACATATGAGCACAAAATTGGCCGGTATTTCATACAGTGACCTGATTTTACCAGATGTATCCGTCATTTCGAGGTTCGCCGCCGGTTGTCCAATAAGGTTAGCCATAATGCTATAGGCGCGGTCATCCACGAATTTCCGGTACTTCTCAGTGAAGAAATCTGCCTGACCGGTATTTATATATTTCTCAAATAAATGAATAAAGACAGCGTCCTGTCCCATAAATTCCGGATTAATGTATTTCTGTGTAAAGTAGACAAGCAGAAATTTGAACATGTCTTTATTGGTACGGGAATACAGGAGCATATAATCAATTTCCCTGTCGATGGAGTCCGATTCGGGCGAAACAAGGTCTTTATAATAACGATCAAGTTTAGGTTCAAAAATCGGCGTACGGAGCAGGCGGTCATCTGTAAAAGAAATATTGTCCCAGTAATGTTCTTTATAGTACCGATAGGCGAAAATACTGTCTGGCCTGCCATTCATAAGTTTTGGTATAGGAGGAACCACGGGTTCTTTCAATGCACGCAGTAACATTGCCAACAGTGAATTCGGATCTTTATTTTCCAATCCATCCCTTTCAGCTTTTACTTCTTCATTGAGTTTCGTCATTTTTTCTCTGACCAGGTTGGAATCAGATTTTGATTTGGCTTTTGATAATTGCATCTGAAGTTCTGCAAGTGATTTCCCATGACTATTCATAAAAGCCGTGTACTCCTGAAAAGTTGTGTTTTCGGGTGAACCGGTAAATACTATACTGGCCGGGAGTCTAGCTGAATCAGCAGAAACTGAGAATTGCTGCTGTTTATCTATCAATAATTCAAAAAGAATCTCTTTTTTCGGAGAAACAATGAAATAAATTCCTCCTGATAATTTATCCTTACCCTTAAATATCCCGATCGAATTACCATCGAGGATAGCAGAATCGGCCACTGCTTTCACTTTTCCATAGTGATAACCCAGGTAAACCTTACTATTAGTAAAGGGTTTCAACATAAGATGAATTTCGTATCCCTGGGAATAGCCGAAATAAGAGATCAATAAAAAACTAAATGCTGAAATAGACTTTTTAGATAAAAGGTTGATCATAGGAGCGCTAAATTAGGATAATCCTACATTTGCCGCCGTGGGAAAAAAGAAAAACATTGTTTTGGAGAATCTGCTTGTAACCGGGTACGCGGCTGAAGGCAAATCTCTGGCAAAACACGAAGGCAAAGTCATATTCATGGAAAACGCTGTTCCAGGTGATATTGTTACAGTCCGCTTAATTAAAAATAAAAAAGACTGGGCAGAAGGTCTTGTAATCGGGGTTAACACCTACTCTCCTGAAAGGATCCAGCCTTTTTGTAAACATTTTGGCATTTGCGGCGGTTGTCAGTGGCAAATGCTACCTTATGAAAAACAACTGGAATACAAACAGGACCAGGTTTTACAAAGTCTGAAACGTATTGGCAAACTGGAATTTCCTGAAATCAGGCCCATCATAGGTTCCGCAAGAACCACCGGCTATAGGAACAAACTTGAATACACTTTCTCCAATCGGCGCTATTTGCTGAAACAGGAACTGGCTGATCCTGAAATTTCAGTACTCCAAAATGCAGCAGGTTTTCACGCAAGAGGGATTTTCGATAAAGTGGTAGATGTGGATATCTGCTATCTTCAGGATGAGCCAACAAACAGAATCAGGAAGGAAGTCAGGAGCTGGGCACTTGAAAACAGAGTTAGCTTTTATGATATTTTACGACATGAAGGCTTTCTGAGAAATGTTCAGGTCAGGATGTGCAGAACAGGCGAAATCATGGTAAATATTGTTTTTGGATACAAGGATGAGTCCCTTCAATATGCACTTCTCCGCCATCTTCAAAATCAATTTCAGGCAATTACCACCCTTCTTTATACAATAAATCCAAAATGGAACGACAGTTTGAATGACCTGCAGCCTGTTACTTTTTATGGGAAGGGTTACGTGCTTGAAAAGCTGGAAAAATTCTCTTTTAAGATTGGGCCGAAATCATTCTTTCAGACCAATACGGCACAGGCTGAGCGTTTATACCAGGTCGTTCGTGATATGGCTGAATTAGATGGCAGTGAAACCATTTATGACCTTTATTGCGGAACAGGGAGTATTGGTATATTCCTGAGTGATATGGCTAAGAAAGTTGTTGGAATTGAACTGATTCCTGAGGCTATTAACGATGCAAAAGAAAATGCTTTGTTAAATCATATTTATCATGCAGCTTTTTTTGCGGGGGATGTAAGTGTAATTTGTAACGATGATTTTCTGGAGGCAAACGGCAGGCCAGACCTGATAATCTCTGATCCACCCAGGTCGGGTATGTCGGATAAACTGGTTGCCAAACTTCTGGAAATAGCTGCGGATAAAATAATATATGTGAGTTGTAATCCGGCAACCCAGGCCCGTGATCTGCATCTCCTGTCTGAAAAATATCAGATTTCAGCGGTTCAGCCCGTTGATATGTTCCCGCATACTCTTCATATTGAAAATGTTACTGCGCTTTTCTTAAAGCATTAACTTGCAGCCAGTAATTTTTGTTGAAATATGACCGATTTCAGATTGGGGCGTTCTCAGGTAATTCCGCCCGTAATTAAAAACCTGATCATTATTAATGTTATCGTTTTTTTGCTTCAATTGGCTGTACAGAAGAGTGGTTCTTCATTTATGGAAAATTATTTTGCTCTGCATGATATTCGTTCCATTTATTTCAAACCTCACCAGATAATCACATATATGTTCCTGCACGGAGGATTCATGCATATTTTCTGGAATATGCTTATTCTTTGGATGTTCGGATCAATCCTTGAAAATTTCTGGGGAGGTAAACGATTTCTTACTTTTTATATCGTATGCGGCGTTGGAGCTGCAGCTTTACATTTATTGGTCCTCTACCATGAATTAACACCGGCCTGGCAGGAGCTTAACAGCCTGCCTATTCATGAACAGTCTGCTTTCAGATACGATCCGAATACAAATTTAAATTCAGCAACCCTGGGTGCATCCGGTGCAATCTTTGGATGTATGGTGGCATTCGGTCTTCTGTTTCCTAACAGCCTCATATACATTTATGCCCTCATCCCTATAAAAGCGAAATGGGCGGTCCTGGCATACGTTTTATATGAATTATTTTTGGGAGTACAGAATAATGCCGGTGACAATGTGGCTCACTGGGCACATCTGGGCGGAGGACTGTTCGGCCTTTTATTGGTATTTTACTGGAGAAAAACTGATCGTCATAATTTCTATTGAACCATGATTCTTTCGGGATGTTAATCATAAAGAGCCGGCACCTTCGTTGATACTGAATAAGAAAATTGATATGAATGTAAAAGAGGACAATTATCGTAAACGAATGTACCTGGGTCAGGATGGAAACGCATTAGTTGAGCTCCTGATTCTGAATGCTGTGATTTTTGTTGTCTTGAAATTTGTATTTATATTTTTCCTGCTGACCAATGCTTCCAATGATAGCTTCCTGACTCATGTTTATAACTGGTTTGTTTTATCTGCTAATCCGGAAAAGATTGTCTGGCGGCCATGGACCATCATCAGTTTCATGTTTACGGATCTACAATTGTTCCGTTTTATTTCCAATATGTTCTGGCTGTGGAGCTTTGGGTACATCCTGCAGGATCTGACAGGCAATCGGAAGTTAGTTCCTGTTTACCTGTATGGAGGCCTTGGAGGAGCCATAATTTATGTTTTGGCTCATGTTCTTATTCCAGATCTCCGTGCACAGATGGATGGTGATTACCTCTCCGCTGCCAACTGTTCCATTGCTGCAGTTGCAGTGGCAACAACAGTAGTATCTCCGGACTACCGGATTTTCCCAATGATCAGCGGGGGCATACCTTTGTGGATACTGACCCTGATTTTCATTTTATTAAATTTCTCAGGAGTTCGGAATGGTGACATGGCTACTTATCTTGCTTATACCGGAGCTGCGGGTGTCGGATTCCTGTTCATTGATCAATTACGAAGGGGGCGGGATGGAAGCGTTTGGATCAACCAGTTTTTTGATTGGTTTGCAGATCTTTTTAATCCTGATAAAAAGAGAAAACCCAAGAATATAAAAGACGAGTTCTTTTATAACGTATCCGGAACGCAGCCATATAAAAAAATTCCAAATATTACTCAGAAAAGAATTGATGAAATTCTCGATAAGATCAACCAGCAGGGCTACCGCTATCTCACAACAGAAGAAAAAGATATCCTGAAGCGGGCTGCCGAAGAGGAAGATTTCTAAATTCAAAGTTTCTTCCTAATGGCATCACTGCGGAAATTTACCAAACGCTTTTTCATTTTGATGAATTTTGTGGTGGGAGTATTGTTTCTCCTCGCCTGTTGTAATGCCTTTTTACACCCTGATAAATGGTGGCTTATTTCATTGCTTGCATTTTTTTTCCCTCTTTTCCTGATAATATTGGTTGTCTTTTTAATTTTCTGGATTTTCACTCGTCCGCGCTATATGGTGATTTCACTGATATGTCTGCTTATAGGCTGGAAGAATATTCATGCGTTCTTTGGTTTCAATCCGGCAAATCATGATTTTACTCATAAAGATTCCACCAGCATCCGTATCATGACCTGGAATGTGAGGAGCTGGGATGAGTTCACAACAAAAAAGATTGGCGCATCGCATCACCGTCTTCCCATGCTTGAACTTGTTGGAAAGCAGGATGCAGACATTCTTTGTTTCCAGGAATTTTATGAACCTGCAGATTCGGCAAGATCAAATATCAGGTATATTCAAAAACAACTGAATTTCCATTATTTCTTCTTTTCAAAGGATTTTCATAATCGCATCAGACAATATGAAACGGGTGTTATTATTTTTTCGAAATACCCGATCATTTCCAGTTATCAGACGTTCTTCAGGTCGGAAAGTATCATAAAAACTGAAAGCCTGATCGCTACAGACATAAATGTAAATGGAAATATGATCCGGATATTTACAACGCATCTGCAATCGGTATTATTCAAACAGAAAGATTTCAGAAATGTTGAAATTGTCAGAAAAGCAGAGGACAGTATACTGCAGGCTTCGCGTTCACTGGCAAAAAAATTAAAGGATGCACTGAGTTTGCGTGGATATCAGGCCGATACTGTTAGAAGACAGCTGGATATCTGTCCTTACCCGCTTGTCATCTGTGGCGACTTCAACGATGTTCCGAATTCCTATACATATTTTCATATCCGCGGCAATCTGCAGGATGCATTTAATGCCAAAAATTTCGGCATTGGCAGAACGTATATTTTTATATCTCCAACGCTTCGTATTGACTACATACTTCCATCCCGTGATTTTCTTATTATACAAAGTATGAAACTCAATTCCCCTTTTTCTGATCATCATGCGGTGCTGACCGACCTGAAACTGCAGGGCAGAAAATTATAAATGTTTATATTTGGGCGAAGTCATGAGCAACTTAAAAGTTTATAATTCTTATACCAGACAAAAGGAAGAATTCATTCCAATTACTGCCCATCATGTTGGCATGTATGTATGCGGCCCTACCGTAAGTGGGGAGAGCCATCTCGGCCATGCAAGAGGCTTTATAACTTTTGATGTTATTTATCGTTACCTGCTTCATCTTGGATATAAAGTGCGCTACGTTCGCAATATCACTGATGCAGGTCATTTTGAAGAAGAAGGACGCCAGGCGGAAGACAAGATCTCGAAAAAGGCCCTGATCGAAAAGCTTGAGCCAATGGAATTGGTACAAAAATATACCAACCTCTTTCATTGGGCGATGCGTCAGTTTAATAACCTGGAACCAAGCATAGAACCTACAGCAACGGGCCATATCGTTGAACAGATCAACATGATTTTGGAGATCATAAAAGCCGGATACGGTTATGCGGTGAATGGTTCGGTGTATTTTGATGTAAAAAAATATGCTGAAAAATATCCTTACGGAAAGCTAAGTGGCCGAAGACTGGATGATCTCCTTGAAACAACCAGAGACCTGGAAAACCAGGAAGAAAAAAGGAATCGCCAGGATTTTGCTCTTTGGAAATCGGCACCTCCGGGACATATCATGCGCTGGACCAGTCCCTGGGGAGATGGTTTTCCCGGCTGGCATATTGAATGTTCCGCGATGAGCACAAAATACCTCGGGACACAGTTTGATATTCATGGCGGTGGGATGGATCTTATGTTCCCTCATCATGAAAGTGAAATTGCACAAAGTATGATCTGTAATCATCATCTGGCAGCCCGTTACTGGATTCATAATAATATGATAACCATCAACGGGAAAAAAATGGGTAAGAGTTATAACAATGTAATCAGGCTTACCGACATGTTTTCAGGAAACAGCCCGCTACTGGCACAGGCTTATCATCCGATGACTATCCGGTTTTTTATTTTGCAAACACAATACCGCAGTACACTTGATTTTGGAAATGAAGCACTGCAAGCTGCTGAAAAGGGTTTAAAACGACTTTGGGATGCTTACGAGGAACTTCTTAAGTTAAAAACAG
>Ga0207113_1169_pt1 | contig 14033 bp, 14 predicted proteins | sample Alteio_BWMinHeat_69_FD_153559 | JGI IMG/M metagenome (GOLD analysis project Ga0207113, IMG submission 153559) | Enriched cells from forest soil in Barre Woods Harvard Forest LTER site, Petersham, Massachusetts, United States -... | ecosystem: Environmental > Terrestrial > Soil > Temperate forest >... | reverse complement strand
TGAGTGTTTTTGATATGGTGTTTACCTATGTTTTGGTGAACGGAAAATGTGGCCTGCCTGAAATGGGTGTGGTCGCGGGTGCGCCCGCTTTTTTAATTTCAGTCAGTATTACTTTTCTTGGCACCACTCTTTATTTTTGTCAAAAAAAATTTAACAGTTATCAATTATTTTCATTCGAGTTTTGTAAGGCATTTAATTCACCTGAATTTCGAAAGCTCATCAGAGCAGCGGTGCATATCGGTTCTTCTAATATCTTTGCGCAACTAACACAAATGTTAACGACACTTTTATGTAAATGGTCAGGTAATGGTCCATCGGTCGGTTTACAGGCTGCATTAAGTTATGATTATACTGTTGGAGCGTTTACGCATGGTTTTACCGGTGCAGCCAATGTGGTGTTAGGAAAATTATTTAAACGACACTCATCTGATTTTCGCGCCATAGGAAACTTTACTTTTGCTGGTAGTTTAGTGATTTCAATCTTTGCTTTTGGGGTATTATTGCTGTTATTAAACCCTATTGCCGGCAGTTTTACGGATCGTCAACAAAGTGACGATGCTAATTTTAACACCATAAAATATTTTTTATTGCTTCAAGGTATGATGGGGATATTCGCTAGCATTGGCAATGCGGGTGAGGATGTTTTATCTGCTTGTGATGAAACAAAATATCCTTTTTTACTGAGCTTAAATATATTGATTTTCAATTCATTGCTAAGCGTTGGTGCTTATTTTTTATCGAATCAAAACCCGTTTGTGATGTACGGGGTTCAACTGATCACATTATTAATCAAATCTTGCGGAATTTTTTCGTGTTGGCAGAAAAAAGGAAATGATTATAATCAAGTTAAAGAAATTGAAGTAGACAATGCTGCTATGACCAGGAGAGTGTCACCATCTTTGTTTCAAATGATAGAAGATGTTAGACACCCTGAAGCAGATGAAAAATTACCTCCGACATCTCCAGCTTCGAATCAACAAAATTTTCCCACGCCAGCCTAATTGATGAATCGCTTTGATTTGCGGTTCAACAGTGGCGTAAATAAATTTACGATTAAAATGGGCAGTGTCTTTGTATAATTTATCCAAACCCTCATTTCCAAGCAATGAAATATGCGTACCATTTTTAAACGATAATAATTTTTTCGGTGGAATGCGAATATCAATTGCGCCAATCCACAGCGGTTTATTGTGTGGTTGCAATACAATATCGCTTTCCCATAAATGCAGTTCGATCACGCGATTTTGTTTTGGAATATGTTTAATGAAAACAATCACCGGCGGTTTATCGTGATAGAGCCATGCTAATAACGGCATATGATATTCCGCTTCCAAACTAGAAAAACGTTGCAATGAATTTTTTAATTTAAATTTTTGATGGGTTAAAATAGATTTCCAACCCTTTTTTTCCAGTGTTTTTGCGATCTGTTGCAACGAACCCTGCCATTGAACATTAAATGGTTGATAGGGTATTCCAAGGCGATTATTGCGGTAGAGTGGTGTGTATTGTAACGGTGATTGCCACCACGCATTGATATTAATCCGTTGGATTGGCCAGATCGGCGTCGTATCACCCAGGATGTTAGTTAGCGATCGAGTGATATTGACGCTCCACGGAACACCTAAACTAACGCATAATAGTACGGTGATTGCGAGTGGAGATAATGTTAACGCATTTATTTTTTTCGGCATTCGTCGATAACTCACGATGCACATTAACAGAATAGTGGTTCCCAATAAAACACTGCCCATAATATCCGCAAACCAATGCGCGCCTAAATAGAGTCGTGAAAATCCAACAGATATAATTAAAATGCCAGCTAATGTCCACGGTATCCAGCGATAATTTTTGTTGACAATTTGTGTGATTAAAAAAGCCAAAAAACAAAATATGACAAAACTTAATGCGGTATGACCACTCGGAAATGAAGACGAGAGCGCTACTTTTTCAAATCCTTGAGGTCTTAATGAATGCGAAATTGCTTTAAAAAAAATAACGGATCCTGATGCAAGTACAATGGCTGCTAAAAAATGTATGGCAGATCGCCATTGTTTTTTGAGCGACAATCCAAGCGTGATGAATACTGAAATTGCCAAAATGGTTTTGGGTTCACCCATAAGGGTGATGACTGAAAATATTTTATTCCATAATGGTGTTCGAATGGCTTGTAATGCGTGAAAAACAGGTTTATTAAATTCGGTTAATGCGCCATGGTGCCTGACACTGATCAGTAAAATAAGAAATACAATAGCGGATAAAATAGCCGTGAGTGATAAAGTGAGTTGATGATGATCACTCTTTTTTTGTTGATTGGTAATGAGACGAATAAAAAAACGTCCGCCATCATTGCGCGTCAAATAATCCCAGCAGCGATCTGTTAAATAATTAATGCCACGCGCGAGCTGAATAAAAAAATGTTGAATTAACCAAAAGGCAAGCCAAATAATAATTAAAACGCTAAGACCGTAAAGAAAAAATCGTGTTGTTTCACCTTTGGGAACTTCACGCGACAATGCGCCTAAAAATATTCCTGGCGTCATATACATAAAAGCCCATAAAACAGCCGATGGAATGGCAGCCATCGCAAAACGCAGCCACGTCATGCGTAATAATCCGGCCACTAAAGGAACCGTGCTTCGCGCAGGGCCAATAAAACGTCCCAGAATAATGCTTTTTCCACCGTGTTTTGTAAAAAATGCCTCACCCATCGAAAGCCATTTCGGATGTTTTTTAAACGGCCACATGATGCGCAAGCGTTCGTTGTAATAGTAACCCACCCAAAAACCAATAGAATCTCCCGCGAAAGCAGCGAGTGATGCAATAAATAATGAAAATAGGATTGGCAGAGCACCAACGCCAATTAAAATACCAACGATGGTCATTGTTACGGTGCCGGGAACGACCGTTCCAATCAAGGGTAATGATTCTGAAAAGGCGACAAGAAATGTAAATAATTCGCCGGCGTGAGGATGTGCGCGAAGGTAGGTTAGAATGGTTTGAAAATAATGATGTTCCATGTTTTGGTATTCACTTTAGGTTGTAGGTAGTGTGAGGTATCAGTGTGAGTGTGAGAAAAGATCAAAGGCGCTGTTTAATATTTTCTCACACTCACACTCACACTACTTTACCGTTTCACCCTTCGCCTGCAAATCCGCATGATACGAAGAACGAACCAATGGACCGCTCGCCACATTTAAAAATCCGAGTTCTTTCGCGTAATTCGCATGTTCTAAAAATTCTTGAGGTGTGACATAACGATCAACTGGTAAATGATATTTTGTGGGTTGTAAATATTGTCCGAGTGTTAACATGTCAACCTTATGTTCGCGCAAATCACGCAACACTTGTCGCACTTCATCAGGCGTTTCACCCAATCCTAACATCATGCCGGATTTGGTTGGAATATGTGGAAAGCGTTCTTTAAAGGTTTTTAATAAGGTTAATGAGACTTGATAATCAGAACCGGGGCGTGCCTGTTTGTATAAACGTTGTGTTGTTTCGATATTGTGATTAAACACATCGGGTAGATGTGTGCTAGTGGCTGCGAGCGCGCGATCCATACGTCCGCGATAATCAGGTACCAGTGTTTCAATTTTAATGTCAGGATTTTGTTGCCGAATCGCTTGTATACAAGCACTAAAATGTGAAGCGCCGCCATCCCGTAAATCATCGCGATCGACAGAGGTAATCACAATATATTTTAAATTTAATAATTTCACGGTTTTTGCAAGGTTTTCTGGTTCATGGGGATCGAGCGGATCTGGGCGACCATGTCCGACATCGCAAAACGCGCAACGTCGCGTGCATTTGTCACCCATGATCATAAAGGTTGCTGTGCCATGACCAAAACATTCCTGTAAATTGGGACAGGATGCTTCTTCACAAACCGTATGTAATTTGTGTTCGCGCAGAATATTTTTAATTTTTTGAACTTTGTCGCTATTTGTTAATTTAATGCGAATCCAATCGGGTTTGCGTAATGGTTCGGCAGTATTTTCGATTTTAATGGGGATGCGGGAGAGTTTGTCGCGGCCCAGTGATTTTTGTGTGGGGTTGTAAGTATTGTTGGACGACATTTTTTTCTCGCTAGATTTGTGCGCAAATATTCGTAAAATTATACCTGAAATTCGTCACGAACACCGAAATAATTTCTTTTTTAATCCACTCAAAAGTGATATCAGGCGCCAGTGATTCTATCTGAGTCATTTTCATATTTTGGTAACCACAGGGATTGATATACGTAAACGGCGTTAAATCCATATCCACATTTAAAGCAATTCCGTGATAACTGCAATTTTTTCGAACGCGCAATCCAATCGAACAAATTTTTTCATTATTGACATAAACACCCGGCGCATCGCATTTTGCTTCTGCAATAATCGCTATTTTGGAGAGTAGGGTGATGATCGTATTTTCTAGTTTACGTACCAATTCGCGTGTATGAAGTTGTTTGCGTTTTAAATCTATCAATACATACAGAACCAGTTGACCCGGTCCATGATAAGTCACTTGTCCACCACGATCGGTTTGTACAACAGGAATATCATGTGAATTTAAAATATGTTCTGGTTTTCCCGCTAATCCTTGCGTAAAAACAGGTGGATGCTGCAGTAGCCAGATTTCATCAGGTGTTTCTGATGTACGTGAATCGGTAAAATCACGCATTTTTTCCCAGGTTTTTTGATAATCTGCTAAACCTAAGTCGCGAATGATTAAGTCATGTTTTTGATTTGATATCATGGCACAGATTGTAGTATGATTCGCGTCGTATTTGCCAGGGGTGCGTTTGCTGAGAGAGTGAATCTACTGCGAAAGCTATATCACTCAACCCTTTGAACCTGTTCGATTAGTATCAACGAAGGAAGGCTGTTATGAATGCTCATTTGATCGGCGAAATTACGCTGTCGATTTCCAGTGCTATTTATTTTGTTTGGTTTCTCCCGCAAATTTATCTTAATTTTAAACGCAAAAGTACCGAGGGATTTAGTCTGTGGATGCACGGATTATTATTGCTGGGGTATAGTGCGGATTTGTTGTATGGATTTGGCCGACATATGCAGTGGCAATATCGCGCTGTGACGATTGTTGGATTACTTTGCTTATTTGTGCAGCATACTCAATTTTATCGTTATGGATTAAAAACAAAATATTTTACGCTGAATTATTTGTTTTTAAGTTTGTTAACGATGATTGTTTTTACGTATGCAGTATTAAATTTCACGGTGCTACATCACGGAAAAAAATATTATGATATTGCGGGATTTATTTCAGATATGTGTTGGGCGTCCTATGTTTTCCCGCAAATTATTAAAAATTACCGGTTAAAATCAACGAAAGGATTGAGTGTCGCGTTTGTTGCCATATCCATTCTGTTAAGTTTTTTAGATATTACTTCTACCTTTGCATTGCATTGGGATTGGCCGAGTGTATTAAGCGAATGCGTTACGTTACTGAAAAAATCTATTCTGGTTTTTCAGATGGTGTATTACGTGAGAGTCTATCCTGACAAAAAAACCCGACTATAATCTTTTTATTTATCTTGATACTCTTGTTTTTTAAATTCATATTTTTGTTGACATATGTCAATAAAATAGTATACTTAATACTAAGGGTTTTCTATGATAAAAAGAAAAAAACACCCCAACAAAGAAATTGAAGCTGCAATTAAATTTGCTGAAAGTAGGGATTGGCGATACCACAAGACTGGAAAATCTGCCCATGCATGGGGAAGATTATTATGTGGTTTTCATAATACAGAAGGATGTGCATTGTCAGTATGGTCGACTCCCAGAAATCCTGAAGTGCATGCAATGCAAATTATTCGACGGGTAAAACATTGCCCCCATCATGATTGGAGTACGTAATGATAAAGAAAAATACTCACACATTTACGCTTGTTTTAAACGGTGTAAATGATAAAACAGACAATCTAGAAGATATTTTATATAACGCAGGTTGCGATGATGCGTTGGTTAATTTTCGAAATGGCATAGTCTACCTTGATTTTGAGCGAGTCTCATCTCATCTTGAAGATGCTGTTATTTCTGCTATTAAAGCTGTTGAAAATACTTCACTCAATATTAAAGTGATCAGTGTTGCGCCTGATTATTATGTCAGTGAATCGGAAGTGGCTGAACGTTTACATTTGAAAAGACAAACCGTTTCTTTGTGGTTTAAAGGTGGGCGACGCAGCAAAAATCCTTTCCCATCGCCCGTGATGAAATTAACTGCAAAATCCCCACTGTGGCGTTGGTATGATGTGCTTGAGTGGTTGCACCAACAAAAAAAACTTAAAAATAAAGACATGCTTGAACAGGCGAAATTTATTGAGCATCTTAATATTGGATTGCTGGAACGTAACATTGGCGGAAGAAAATATCGGGAAAAAATTATTAGGAAGTTGCGATGACTTCATAAAGCGGCTTCACTGCGAGCTCTGTTATCATCAAGGATTGGAACAACCGCATGTTCAGAACGATTTTCATTGGGATTTTTAAAAAAACCGTAATAGATCACTCCGTAGATAGAAACGCCGATTTTGGATGCTTTTTTGCGCTAAATTTCGTTGAAATGCTCGATGTACGATCAAGTACACCTGCGCTTTCAACTCAATTTATCACAAAAAATCATCTCAAACTCGACGTTTTACCGAATCAGACAACGAGGCCTGATCTCTTACAAAAAACCGATAATGTCATTCCATTTTTCTCTTGGAAGAACATATTTTTGTATCCGTTTCAAGTTATGAGGTAACTTAACTATTTTCTATTAGAGAACTTCTGGACATGATGCGCGCGTTTCCCTGGAAAGTTACAGTACCATCAACACTTCTTTCGTTTGCGATAATTCTTGATAAAGCGCATCGAGTTCTATTTTAGCAGTTGCATACACCGTGATAGATAGCGATAAATAATTTTTGTCTTTGCTTAATTTTTTTTGAATGTGAGATGCATTCACAGATGGAAAGTGTTTTTTGACGATGTTGACGACGATCTTTTCAAAATCACCTTGCGATTTCCCCATGATTTTAAGCGTGAAATCGCAGGGGAATTTGATCGGTGAATCGGAGTGATTGTGTCCGTTGGGTTTCATACAGGCTTCTTTGCTTCGTATAATGCTACCATGCGCTTCCAAACAGGCCCCACCTTTCCATCGCCGACAGGCTTTTCATCGAGCGTTACGATTGGACAGATTTCCTTGACGGAACCTGTCACCCACACTTCATCGGCATTTTTTAGCATGTCCGCAGTGATTTTGTTTTCAGAATAAGGAATATTATTTTCCTTTGCTAATGTCAAAATGAATTGTCTTGTGATGCCGCTTAAAATATGAGGCGATAAGGGTGGCGTCATTAACTGATTATTTTTCACGATAAAAACATTACTGCTCGTGCACTCTAACACTTCATTATCACGAATTAAAATGGCTTCAACCGCGCCCATTGATTTTGCTTTTTGAAGATGCAACACATTGGGCAATAAATTCACGGCTTTGATATAACAATCGCGACGACGAGAATCATCGGAGGTAATGGCTGAATATCCTTTTTCAAGATCATGCAGAGTATGCGTTTTAAATGCAGTAATAAATGCAACGGCGGTGGGCGTTAAATTATCAGGAAAGGTGTGATTTCGAGTTGTGTCAGCACCGCGGGTAATTTGACAATAACAGCTGTAATTTCCCGATGTTTGATTGTTTTTTTCGAGTAACGTTTCAAAAATTTTTTTCCATTCTGTTGGCGTGTGCGGATTTTTTATTTGAATCGCGTGCAAACTTTTTTCCATGCGCGCCATGTGTTCGTCAAATCCAAAAAAATTTCCGTTAAATACAGGGACGACTTCATAAATACCATCACCAAATAAAAAACCACGATCCATAACAGAGACCGTGGCTTTTTCTTGAGGAAGATATAAACCGTTTAGATAAACAATATTCATACTTAAAACACCATCGTTACATGATCCCATAAGCGAGACAACATGCCGCCTTTTGAATCAGTTTGTAATGCAACGAGCGGGGCGCTTATTACTATTTTTTTGTGTAAAAGAATATTTAATGTGCCAACCACATCACCTTTTTTAATCGGTGCTTGTAGTTTATTAATAGCCACTTGTGGTTTTAATTTTGAGTACGTGCCCGATTGAATCGTGACATACATCGGTGATGATAGACCTACCGGAATAGTTTTTTCTTGACCTAGCCAAACGCGGGGTGTTGCGAGCGATTGATTCGCTTCAAATAATTTATGCGTTTGATAGAAACGAAAACCCCAATTTAATAACGCTTCAGAATCGCTGGCGCGTTCTGCATCGGTTGGTGCGCCCATCACCACTGAAATTAAACGCATGTCATTACGCAGCGCAGAAGAAATTAAACAATATCCTGCTTCTTCAGTGTGACCTGTTTTCAATCCATCGACTGTTGGATCACGCCACAATAAACGATTGCGATTTGGTTGTTTGATACCATTATAGGTAATCCAACCTTGTTTAAAGTTAGGATAATATTGCGGGAAATTAGTAATAATCGCGCGGGTTAATATGGACATATCATAAGGGGTTGTGTGATGACCCGGTTGTGGCAAACCGGTTGGATCAACATAATGCGTGCCTTTCATGCCGAGTTGTTGTGCGGTTGCATTCATCATACTGACAAACGTTGATTGATTACCGCCAACATATTGCGCCAAAGCAGTGCAAGCATCATTTCCGGATGCAACAATAATACCGTTAATCAATTGTTGTACGGTGACTAAGCTGCCTTCTTTGATAAACATGCGCGAACCGCCGGTTGCCCATGCTTTTTCACTCACGCGCACATTGTCTGTTAAATGAATTTGGCCATTTTTTAAGGCTTGAAATGTTAAATACAGCGTCATTAATTTGGTTAAACTTGCTGGTTGCATTTTTTGATGCATATTTTTATGTGCCAAAATCATGCCAGTGTTAGCATCCATTAATACATAGCCAGCGGAATTTAATTGAGGTGCGGTTGGAATAATTGTGGGTGTGTTATCGACCGTTGGTGTGATCGTTGGGTTGGGAGTGGGAACGGGAACTTCTGCTTGCGGCGCCGCAGAGGTTGTTGTTGCGGCAGTCGTATTAGTGGTGGCGGCAACGGGTGAAGTTATTGGAACGGCAGTTGTTTGTGTTGCTGATGTTGTAGAAGTGACGGCTAGAGCATTGGTTGTGCAAAAAACAATTGCTAAAAAAAGCGCAAATGCACGTTGATAAATTTGTTTCATGTGAATGTCCCTCTGTGTTAATGCGGAGTATGATAACTCTGTTGTTGAGTTCGTTCAAATAGAAAGTGTGAATAAAAAGTGTGAGTAATGAGTGTGAGTGTTATACCTCTGACGCTCACACTGATCACTGATCACTGATCACTGATCACTGACACTACCCACTTTTTTAGTATATAATCCCCCGGTTTTCCACTATCTGAGGTTATACCTATGACTACCGAACAAACACTTTCCATTATCAAACCCGATGCCGTGAAAAAAAATGTCATTGGAAAAATTATTGCACGCTTTGAAGACGCCGATTTAAAAGTGGTGGCCGCAAAAATGATGCAGTTAACGCGTGAACAAGCAGAGCAATTTTATGCGGTTCATGCAGCGAGACCTTTTTACCATGATCTCGTGAAATTTATGATTCAAGGACCTGTGTTAGTGCAAGTATTGCAGGGAAAAGAGGCTATTAAGAAAAATCGTGACATCATGGGTGCTACGAATCCCAAAGAAGCATTGCCGGGCACGATTCGCGCTGATTTCGCGCAATCAATTGATGCGAATGCGGTGCATGGTTCCGATAGCCCTGAAACAGCAAAACAAGAAATCGCATTCTTCTTTCAACCGAATGAGATTTGTGCGTAAATGGTAACTATTTAAATTAACAAAGGAATGGACCAGTGACTGACAAAAAACATGAATCACCAGGACAACTGTTAGCGGCTGCGCGGGAAGCGCGATCGTTGTCAGTAGAAGATATCGCAAAACAAACACGTTTATCCGTTGAGAAAGTGCACGATATTGAGCAAGATGATTATTCACAATTGGGTGTTAGAACGTTTGTGCGCGGTTATTTGTGTGGTTATGCGCGTTTGGTCGGGATTGCTGAAATGAAAATTTTGGAAGTGTTGGATGCTTCTGGTTTGATACCTGCTGAAAATTGTTCTGCGTCTACGGGTGTTGTGGAAGGTGCGCCTGTGATGAATGTCACGCATCAGCGTTCAGGTTTACCTTTTTCCCGTTGGATTGCTATTGCTGGTGGTGTATTGGTTTTAGTTGCCTTGATTACATGGTGGCAAAGTCCAAAAAACGATACCGTTAAAACTGCTGAAATGAAAGCGCCTGCCTTGACGTTATCGCCGCCTATTGTTATGTCGGCAACAACGGATGAACTTCCGGCTGTAACGACAGAACCCAAAGCAGTGACACATAAAAATCATGCACATGAAAATAAAGAAAATAAAGAAAAGAAAAAAGCAGAAAATGGATTTGTGATCAGACCCTCTACAGCAATGCATACAACGTATACCGTCACAAAAACAACATGACAGAAACAATCCAAGCAATTCGCGGCATGAATGATATTTTGCCGCAAGAAACACCGTATTGGCAGCATATTGAAACTGTTTGTCGTTCCGTTGTGTCTCAATATGGCTATCGTGAAATTCGCTTTCCCATTTTGGAACAAACTAAATTATTTAAACGCAGTATTGGTGATGCCACCGATATTGTCGAAAAAGAAATGTATACGTTTGATGATCGCAATGGAGACAGTTTAACATTGCGCCCAGAGGGTACTGCCGGTTGTGTGCGTGCAGGAATAGAGCATGGTTTGTTATATAACCAAATACAACGCTTGTGGTATATGGGTCCGATGTTTCGACATGAGCGCCCGCAAAAAGGGCGATTAAGACAATTTCATCAGTTGGGTGTTGAAGCGTTTGGTATGTTAAATCCCGCGATTGATGTGGAAATGATTTTGTTATCGAAACGAATTTTGGATCAACTGAGTTTGTCGGATCAGATTGTTTTGGAAATAAATACGCTGGGCGATTTTAATCAACGAAAAGACTATCAAAAAAAATTAGTCGATTATTTTACGGCGCATAAAAATAAATTAGATGAAGATTCGTTAAGACGATTAGAAAAAAATCCACTGCGAATTTTAGATAGTAAAAATCCGGATATGAAAGCATTAAATGAAAATGCGCCTAAATTAAGTGATTTTATTGACGGTGACTCAAAAAAACAGTTTGATCGCGTGTGTGAATTATTAACTACTGCGGGAATTTCATTTAAACTCAATCCCCATTTGGTACGCGGTTTAGATTATTATTGTTTAACAGTTTTCGAATGGGTGACTAATCATTTGGGTGCCCAAGGAACGGTTTGCGCGGGTGGTCGTTATGATAAATTAGTCGATCAGCTTGGCGGAAAAGATACGCCAGCCATTGGATTTGCCATGGGCATTGAGCGAATGGCATTATTGTTACAAGAAAAACAAACGTTGCAAAATACGCCGGATTTTTATGTGATTTCTGATGTTGCTTCAAGCGCATTGACGTTGTCTGAAAAAATTCGAACGGAATTTCCATCATTAAAAATAGAAATGGATTTGGTAGAGACTGGAAATCCCTTTAAACGCGCGGAAAAAAGCGGTGCGGTGTACTTATTGAATTTAAAAGATAAGATGATTGTGGTTGAAAATTTGCGTTCTCAATCGGATAAAAAAACGATGAATGAAAAAGATTTTTTTGAGTCACTTCTTTCTTTTACTCACACTGATCACTCACACTGATAACTTATTACGCGAGGTAATTTATGCTAGACGGCTACGTTTCAGAAAAAGAACAATTAGAATCCATCGGAAAATGGTGGAATGAAAACGGAAAATTTTTATTAATGGCCATTGCGATTGGCTTAGCGATCGGATTTGGTTGGCGCTATTGGCATACATTGCAAATGCGGCGCGCCGAAAACGCATCCGTCGTTTATCAATCCGTATTAGAAGCTGATTCGCAAAATAACACAGCCACAGTGATAGGCGGTGCCAAATTATTGATGAATCGTTTTTCAAACACCCCATACGCCAGTTTAGCGGCATTATTATTAGCCAAAGAATCGGTTGCGCAAAATAATTTATCTCTCGCATTAAAAAATTTGCACTGGGTGATTAGCAACAGCGATCAAAAACGATTACAACAAATTGCGCGTTTGTCTTCTGCACGTATTTTATTAGCAGAACATAATCCAAAAGCCGCTGCTGATGAATTGAGCGTTGTGGATGATAAGCATTTTGCACCGTTAATTGCTTGGTTAAAAGGCGATATTGATACGCAAGAAGGAAATGCGATCGGTGCTGAAGCGCATTACACGGAAGCAAAAAGTGCGCTTGCAGGGTTTCACCCAGCGATGGATGTTTTAGATAAAAAAATTGCACAGCCAATCATAGAGTGAGGTAAGAGATCAGGCCTCGTTGTCTGATTCGGTAAAACGTCGAGTTTGAGATGATTTTTTGTGATAAATTGAGTTGAAAGCGCAGGTGTACTTGATCGTACATCGAGCATTTCAACGAAATTTAGCGCAAAAAAGCATCCAAAATCGGCGTTTCTATCTACGGAGTGATCTATTACAGAGTGAGTGTCCTGAACACTTGCATTCACGCACAGAGTCTTAATTATGTTACCAGTCCTAACCATCGTCGGCCGTCCCAACGTCGGCAAATCGACACTCTATAATCGTTTAACCAAAACGCGAGATGCGATTGTCGGTGATACGCCAGGTATTACGCGCGATCGCCATTACGGCGAAGGCGTTTTCGAAAATCATTCTTTTATTGTGGTTGATACCGGCGGTATTGCAGAATCCGATGCCGATACAGAAATGGCGAATATGACTGAACAACAAGTCACGGAAGCCATCAAAGAAGCGGATGTGATTTTATTTGTGGTGGATGCGAAAGCGGGTGTTGCAACCGGTGATTGGGAAATTGCAAAACAATTGCGATTACTGACATCCAAGCCCGTTTTTTTATTAGTGAATAAAGCAGAACGCGAATCATCAGACATTGCCAGCAGTGAATTTTATGAATTGGGGATTAAAAATATTTTTGCGATTGCTGCCAATACGGGCCGCGGTGTCGATGCTACGCTCGCGCAAATTTTATCGACATTTCCCGAAAATACGGTAGAAAAAATCGATGAATCGCGTACTCGCATAGCAGTACTCGGTCGCCCGAATGTTGGAAAATCCACCTTAATTAATCGTATTTTTGGTGAAGAACGCGTGATTGTTTTTGATCGTCCCGGCACAACGCGTGACAGCATTGAAATTCCGTATGAACGTAATGAAAAAAAATATACGTTAATTGATACGGCCGGCATTCGTCGTCGTGGCAAAGTGACGGAAGGCATCGAAATATTTTCGGTGATTAAAGCGATGCAAGCGATGAAGCAAGCGCATGTGGTTGTGTTGGTAGTGGATGCGCGTGATGGATTGTCTGATCAAGATATGCGTTTGATGGGTTTGATTATGGAAACCGGAAATGCGTTGGTGCTAGCGTTTAATAAATGGGATGGCATGTCCGAAGAAGATCGCGAAGCTTTTAAACGCGCGGTCGATAGACGATTGCCGTTCGCTACTTTTGCGCGGCGTTATTATATTTCTGCAAAACATGGCACGGGTGTTGGACAATTGTATGATGCCATTGACGAAACACAAACCGCATTAGCGCAACCGTTTGCAACACATGAATTAACCAAAATTTTAATGCAAGCAACCGAAGATCATCAACCGCCATTAGTGCAAGGTCGTCGTGTAAAATTGCGTTATGCGCATGTCGGCTCAAAACGTCCATTGGTATTTGTGATTCACGGCAAACAAGTGGATAAATTGCCAGGCTCGTATAAACAATATTTAATTAATTATTTTCGTGATCACCTAAAACTCGTCGGTATTCCGCTGATTATTAAATTTATCACGGATGATAATCCGTATGTTGATGCGAAAGCGTGAGCGAGAG
>Ga0207113_1168_pt1 | contig 14158 bp, 13 predicted proteins | sample Alteio_BWMinHeat_69_FD_153559 | JGI IMG/M metagenome (GOLD analysis project Ga0207113, IMG submission 153559) | Enriched cells from forest soil in Barre Woods Harvard Forest LTER site, Petersham, Massachusetts, United States -... | ecosystem: Environmental > Terrestrial > Soil > Temperate forest >... | reverse complement strand
AGCAAGAAATATCGCGATGAATCTTTTGAACAGTGCTGTCCTGAAATAAAATGGTAACGTCAACAGGTACCGGTTTTGTTCCCACACTTTCTACTGTCACCTGGTATTCGTTTCCCGTTTTCTCTACGTTTCCGAATGCCAGATCGGGATATCCTTCATCATAAAACCAACGCTTCCAAAACCAGTCCAGGTTTTTCCCGGAACCGGTATTCATGGAATAAAAAAAGTCAAGAGGTATGGGATGTCTCCCGTTCCAATGACTGATATAATAATGCAGGCCTTTAAAAAATGCTGAATCTCCGAGCATATCTTTTACATATAAATAACCAAGTGCCGGTTTGGGATATGAATTCAAAAAGGATGCGACTCCGCTGAGCTGGGTAGTCAGGGTTATTACAGGAAGGTCTACCTCCCTGCCGGCAAATTTGTTATAATTTTCCATTCCATAATCGTCTTTTATGGAAGGATCCATCATCCCTGACAACAACCACTCTCCAATTGTAGCCCAGCCTTCATCCATCCACCCGTATTTGGTTTCATTTGTTCCCATATAAAAAGGGAACATCGTATGAAATATCTCATGTTCAGTTAGTAAAATCGATTCCTGTCGGTTTTCAAGGGGATTATCATTTACCATCATCGGGTACTCCATCTGATCCAATCCGTCAAATACTGTTTCGTGTGGATAGGGATAAGGCCAATTCGGGAAACGGTAGCTCATAAGATCAACTGTGTTGCGTGCAAAATCAATGACTTCGCGATAATCTTTGTGTAAGGGATTGAATACTGCGTCTACCCGTGTTCTCCTTTTATTTTTAGGATCAACTTCAATGCTGGAAGAATTCCATAAATAATGATTACTGGTGGCAAAAACAAAATCTGTCACATTACCCGCTTCAAATTTCCAGGTATTGGTGGGATTGTGCAATGTAATATTCCCTGCAGCGAGATCGCTGCTATCAATGATCGCTACTTTTTCATTTTTAATTTCTGCCCCAGCTATACGATTGATATATTTCTGGCCCATTACATTCTCTTTGTTTTTCAAATCTCCGGTAGCCCAAACCACATAATTGTCAGGAACTGTAATGTCAACTGTAAAATGACAGAAATCATTATAAAACTCCTGGGAACCTACATAGGGGTAAATGTTCCAGCCATCAATATCATCATACACTGCGATTCTGGGAAAGAAATACGCAATAAAAAAAGCAGTGCTGTCAATCGCACCAGTACGAATATGTGAACCCTTATTCAAAGTATAAGAGAAACCCAGGGAAACCTGCAGGGTGTGCCCCGGAAATAACTTTGATATAGGAATTCTTAGATTCGTTCCCTCCGGAATGGTTTTGACGGTTTTACTTTCATGGTCTATCATCAGGTTTTTCAGTGATACTCCATCTATTAAATCCTGCGGTTTTACCCTCATATCGCGGTTAGCTCCTTTTTGATAAATATTCGGGTAAAGTTTGAAAACGATCTGGCTAAGGGTATCCGGACTGTTATTATAATAAGTAATCTGTTCTGTGCCATTCAAAAGACGGGTAGTAGGATCAAAACCTACCTGGATAACATAGTCGGCTGTATTCTGCCAATATTTTTCTCCCGGTAGTCCATTAGTAGTCCTGCTCCCCTTAAGGATTGCCTGTTCAATGTTTAATGGGACGGGAAGTATTGTTTGTGGGAATACTGAATTTGCTGAAAATAATAATGTCAGCACTGAAAGAAATTGAATCGGCTTCATTCCCAAATCTACTATGTTTTCTTTATCTGCTGGAAATCAGAAGATCTTTTAGGAAAATTGGATAACGATCAGCATTTGACAGTTTTTTTCTTTTTCCCGAGGCTGCCTCTTTCCTTAATTTTCAAAATATAATCAGCAGCATCTGAAACTTTGCACGTAGTCTCATTTTTTTCTATGCTCACAGTGCCGATTTTTTTTGCAGCGGCAATTGCAGTTTCGGTGAGAGCTGTCACATATGAACCAACGGCAATTACAAAACCATTCATGGCGTACTTAACCCTGTTTTTTGAAGTGGAAATATTTTTAACAACCCTGGTCAGGAGGGACTTTAATTTTGATAGATCCAATTCAGAATCATCCTTTAGTGAAACCAGTGCTCCTAACGTAGACCATCCGGCGGCTGCAATATATTCTTCAGGCGAATCGATCCATTGAAGAGCGAGTTCAAATCCATGATTGCTTTCAGCGGCCACCCAGGGTACTGTATATTCACTGATGTTTTGAGATACGGCCAAGCGAACCCAGTTCTGTAAATCAGCTGTGGTCATTTTTTTATCATCCGCAATCAGTCCGGCAAGGTACATGGCATCGGCATTGCCAGTGGCATACAGATCTTTTGCCAGTTGATAATCCTTTTTGATTTTCTTTTGAATTATTTTAAGGTGTTCCACTTTTACACCGAAAAGCGGCTCTCTGATGCCATGTTTCAAAAGTATCTTTTTTATACTCTCTGAACCCCTGGATTTGAGTTCAGTCATGATATCCTGTACGGTCATGATGATTTGATTTTACCCTAATTTAATAAAAAGAGTGCATCCATTTCAGTTTTGGGAAATTTTTATTGCCAATTCATTTGGCTCACACCTGCCGGGGGTTGGTAAAGGCCAATCCTGTTACTGCGTTGCGTACCGAATAAAATTAAAAAGCTGTCTTAGCCTGCCAAAAATTTTGCAACAAGCATTTCCCATTCTTCATCGAGACTAATTGAAGGCATCGGGGAACCTGCTCTGTCATACCAGTATTTTGCATTGGAAAGATCACCTTCCTGCCTGTGCAGGAACGCGTGTACAAGTGCGGATGACTTGTCATTCAAATCCTGGACAATATTGTGTGCCTTTTCCCATTCATCTTTTGCTGCATGCCATAATGCTTTTTCATATATTGATAAGCCGTCAGGCGGTTCTTCCAGTGACAGGGAATTTTTAAACTCGACCAATGTTTTTATTTTCATTGCAATGAATTTGAAATGCCTCCGCTTCTTCCTCTCGTATCAAATGCCCTTAATTTAATTCCTTTCCCTTTATCAGTAACAGGATCTGTATAGATATTGCTTAGTGCATCGGGGTCTCTGTCATCTAAAGAATATCGTATAACCAATCCGGGGAACTGAATGTTAGCTGAGAATTGTCCGTTTTCAAAAATAAGACCTGGTTTTGGAATTCTATATCCATAACCTCCGAGATAATAATCCAGCATGGGAAGTTCTCTTTTTCCTAAAACATTTAAAAAAGATGACCAGGCTTGTTGATAAAGTAACATGCTTAAGCTGGTATCGTGTGTGGTTGCCCAATCAGGATCCTTAGCCCAGGCTCTTTCGGCAAAGCCGAGCAGACGTGGCAGCAGCATATATTCAAACCTTTCATCTGTTTTGATATTTTCTCCCCAAACGGCGCTTTGCAATCCTACAATATTGCTTTTGCCATAATCAGTAAGTCTTTGTTTACCTATAAAAATATTTCTGTTCAGTGGCAGACCGTCTTTATCGACCGTTGAATTTTTAAAATAATCAAAGGGGATAAAAGAAAATGGTTTATCAATATCTGTGAATGCTCCCCAATAATATCCCGGCTCATCAAATGACTTATAATGAGCCATGTCAAAATAAAGATTCGTTACGCAGGTCAGTACTACCTTATAACCTCCATTGGCGAGTTTGTAAGCGAGATCTTCATTTCCTCCTCCCAATGTATTATTCCAAACCTCCGTTTGCAAATGTTCAGGCTCAAAATCAGGATTTGGTAAATACATGGAGCTCCCGTCCAGACTTGTTTTACGCAATCCCATTTCTTCCCAGCCGGAGAGATAGAGCCCTTTGGCTTTAACCAGCTGATTAACCCTGCCATAGAAATAATACCAGAGGTCAGCTGTGTTTTGGATTTCAGGATGGCTTGCTTTTAAGGCTAAATAAGCCGGAGATTTTTCCCAAACATGATCTGGAACTTCATCACCTCCAAAATGAATACTTTTTAAAGGAACACCGGCTTCTTTGTAAATATCTACAATGTCATTGATAACTGTTTCGATAAAATTATAAGTTGAAGGCAGGGAAGGATCCATAATATTATCATTCCAATATTGATTTGAGCTATATTTTGACTGATCTGCGGGATCATAAAGGAGGAATCGCTCTGCATCTTCTTTTTTGCCCTCTTTCATTAATCTTTCATAACGGGTGTTCATGGATTTAATCGCAGCCCTTGCATGCCCCGGTGTTTCAATTTCCGGTAATACCGAAATATGACGATCATTCGCATAACGCAGAATCTCTATAAAGTCTGCCCTGTTATAATAACCGGAACCGGGAACAGTATTGATATCAGGTCCTGATCCATGAGAAGGCGGCAAAAAAGATTTACTGTCCAGTGTATGTCCGCGATTAGAACCAACTTCAGTTAATTCAGGAAGAGAAGGTAATTCAAGCCTCCAGCCTTCATCTTCTGTTAAATGAAAATGGAAGACATTCAATTTATACAGGGCCATTACGTCCAGTAATTTCAGGACTTCTTTTTTAGGCTGGAAATTCCTGCCCACATCCAGCATAAATGCCCGGTAACCAAATCGCGGTTCGTCTTTCACAATTACAACCGGAATATGAATTGATTTCTGCGGTCTGGCCCAGGCATCCGGAGGTATTAAAGTTTTCAAGGATTGAATACCATAAAATATTCCGGCAGAACCGGAAGCCCGTATGGCAATCGAATTTATTTTTACTTCCAGTTCATATGCTTCAGAAGGCAACCCGTCTTTGAATTCCAGGCTGATGTTGTTGCCCGAGGTTTCCGGAATAATATTCTTTCCAAGAAGAGATTCCAAAGTTGTTATCAATCCTTCTTTTTCTTTTTTGAATCTTTCATCTGAAACCAGACGGACATTATTTTTCAAATCAAAATAACCGGTAGTTTCCTGGTAAGAAACAGGTGTAGGAAATATTTTGATCAGCTGTTCTGCTGGAATATTCCTGATAATTTTATTTTGATCATAAATGTTTGCCGGTGTGATTAAACCTTTATAGTTTGGTTTAAACGGATGAATGATAACAGGACCGGTTGAAAATCCTTTACCAGGCATTACATCCCAGACCAGATAAAATCCTTCCGGTCCGTCAGTTATATTAACAACAGGCTCTTCAGCTACAAATTCGATGCGAACTGAGGCACCGGGTTTCAATGTCGGAAAACCTTCTGAAGGTGTGAGACTGAATAGATCGCCGTTCATCAGATCGATCCGGGCATTGCCGGTCACAGCAGCCGGAGTAATTAATCTTGCCGAATTGAAATACATTTTCCAGCCTTTCCCGGGGAATTCAATGGAACTGTTATTTGTTATGGTAACTGCATTCAGTGAAACGGGTTTGTTCTGATAATCATTCTGAACTGCTTCCCATTGAATACTCAGATCTTTTGCGTGAAAAGCAGGAGCATTATTTTGCTGGGCAATTACCGGAGAAAAAATAAACATTAATAATAAAAGTGAGATGTAGTAAGGCATCAGGATCGTATTAAATGTGTGGCTGAAGATAAATGAAAATTTTTCTAATTGAAAGAGTTGAATAAACTCGATATATTTATCAGATCAATCTAAAATATTTTTTATGAGAAAGTACATCACCGAATTTATCGGAACATTTTTCCTGGTATTAACCATTGGAATGGTTGTGATTGGAGGAAAAGGTGATTTTGCTCCATTGGCGATTGGTTCTTCACTGATGGTTATGATTTTTGCAGGGGGACATATTTCCGGCGGACATTATAATCCGGCAGTTACGCTGGCAGTTTTACTTCGTGGTAAAATATCGTTGATCGATGCAATTTTATATATGATGGTACAGATATCTGGTGCTGTCATAGCTTCTGTAGCTGTAACTTATTTATTGAACGATAAAGTTCCGGAGATGGCGGTGGAAATGACCAATACCAGTAAAGGGCTTCTCGCAGAATTCCTGGGTACATTTGCCCTTGCTTATGTTGTGCTTAATGTTGCCACTTCTAAAGAGACGAGCGGCAATAGCTTTTACGGACTGGCCATAGGATTTACAGTTTTAACGATGGCGCTAGCTTTTGGCGGCGTATCAGGTGGTGCGTTTAATCCTGCTGTTGCAATCGGTATTTGTATTCTGAAGCTGGCATCCTGGACAAGCATATGGGTATTCCTGATAGGATGTTTTGGTGGTGCATCCATCGCCGCTCTTATTTTCAGGATCTGCAATCCTGATGATAAATAAAATTGAGTTTTATGCCGGCGAGAGTTAGCCTATGCAAAAGGTTTATCGATTGAAATGGCTGGCTGGGAAAACCATTTTGGTCCTTCTTCGGTCATGTATACACAGTCCTCAAGACGAACACCAAATTCACCGGGTATTGCAATCGTAGGTTCTATGCTAAAGCACATGCCCGCTTTTAATGGCTGTTGATTACCTTTTACCATGTTGCCCCATTCATGCCCGTCCATTCCAATACCATGACCGGTACGGTGAGGCAATCCCGGGAGTTTATATCCCGGACCAAAGCCTGCATCTGTAATTATTTTGCGTGCAGCCGTATCAACCTGTTCACAGGGAATTCCGATCCTGGCTGCTGCAAAACCTGCTGCCTGTGACTTTTGTTCCAGGTTCCAGATTTCAAGTTGCCGGGGATTGGGCTCAGCTCCAAATACTATGGTTCTTGTAATGTCTGAGCAATATCCTTCAACCTTACAACCGCAATCCATCAGCACGATATCTCCTTTTTTCAGTGATTGTGGTTTAACACTTCCGTGCGGCAGGGCAGAAGAAACTCCGAATAGAATCAGGGCGAAATCCGGTCTGGCTCCCATTTGAGCATGGGCTTTATTTATGATTGAAGAAATTTCGCCCGGAGAAATTCCTTCTTTCAGATTACTGATTCCTAATTTCATAGCAGCTACCGTTATATCAGTTGCTTTTTGCATCAGCGCCAGTTCAGCAGCTGATTTGATCATTCTGCATGGCACTGTAACCGGGTCACCACTCACATATTCCATGGTTGGACCTGCTTTTCTGATTCCATCAAAAATAAAAAAGCGAAGTTGCTCTTCAATTCCGATTCTTCCGGAACTTATATCTGAATCAATAAGAGCGCGAATGATTTGTTCGTAAGGACTTTCATCTTCCTGCCAGATATACACTTTCTTGCCTATCGTAATTAATTCCCGAAACCGTGCTTCTTCAAATCCCGGGCATATATATACAATTTCTCCGCTCGCTGGTATTACGGCCACCATGGTGCGCTCGCTGGGCCACCAGGAAATGCCTGTGAAATACTCAAGCGAAGTCCCTGCTTCTATAATAAGCGCTCTGATTCTATTTTGAATCATTAATCGCTGGGCCCTGGATAGCCTTTCTTTTCTTTCTTCAGAAGAGATGGGAACAACACCCTGCACCATGGAATGTAATATTTCTGGTTTTTCAGTTGAAATTTCTCCAGCATTTCTGACTGATGTAAATCCTGTTGTTACAGCTGATCCGGCTGCCAGCGTGGAAAGCTGAATGAAATTTCTTCTTTTGAGATTCAAAAAATAAATTTTGAGGTTTAAATCTAATACCTTCCTGAAGGTAATATATTTTCATGCCTTTATATATCTTTAGGTACCGGGGAATAATACAAAATCCGGAAGTTATATGACGAATGATGTTATTTCAGTTATTGCCAATCTTGCATTGGCTTTATCATTTATCTTCGGTCTTATTTTTGGTATTGTACAGGTACGCGCGGCTGCGCGTGATCGTCGCGAGCGTCTCACACTTGAAACACTTCGTGAATTTCAAACGCGTGAATTTATTGAACTCCTGCATTATATTTCCTTCCATGATCTGCCTTCTAGCCGGGAAGGAATGATGGCGCTTCCTTCTGACGAAAGAACGCTACTTATACAATTCGGACAGGAAATGGAATCTCTAGGAATTCTGGTTGCAGAGCGTCTGATAAATATAGACCTGGTGGATAAAACGCTCGGTTCTTTTGTTATAACTTCCTGGGAGAAATACAAAGCCATGTTTTTGGATATTCGTGAAAAACAACCAGATCCTTTTCTGGGCGAGTATTTTCAGTGGCTTGCTGAACAGCTTGATGAACGAATGCGCATGAGTCCCCGGGAACCATTTTATAAAACACGTAAATCCACTGTTCACTGGAAATAAAGACCGGGGTATCTCAATGACGAACCACCTGGAATCTGAATAACCTGTCCTGATTTATTCGTAACTTGGATCTACAGATTTTCAAACGATAAATTTACCATTATGAAAAAATATTTATTATTGCTGGGATTATTTTTTACAGTCGCAGTATTTGCTGCCGATAAAGGCACCTGGACCGGATATATCAGTGATGCCCATTGCGGTGCAAAAGGAAATAATGACGGACATGCTGCCTGCGCGAAAAAATGTGTAAAAGAAGGTTATGCGCCCGTGTTCGTAGTTGGTGATAAAGTCTACACGATCACCGATCCCAAAAAAGTAGCCAGCTATATTGGTGATAAAGTAACAATAACCGGGACCATTACCGGAGATGCAATAGATATAGAAAAAGTAACCAAATAGTTCATCAGAACTATTTTTTGTTCCTGGTACTATATTCATTCCTCGTTGAAAAGCGGAGCAGCTTCTTCAAAATAATATTTTATTACCTGATCGATGCACTTTACCAGACAGTCAATTATCTACTTTCTCATTTTATTTGTCAATTACGCCGTAGCACAGGATACCAGTGCATTCAGGCTGATACATTTTACTTCGCCCCATACTTCATTTCCGGACACAGGGAGGGCAAACGGCATTATGTATGACAGTGTACTATATAACGCTGCAGAACACTATTCCGACAGTGCCGTTCTGCTAGTCGTTCCACGGCGATTGGATCGTACAGAAAAAATTGATCTCATATTTTGGTTCCATGGCTGGCGAAATAATATTGATACGGCAGCAGAGTTTTATAAACTAACGAAACAGTTTATTGCATCGGGTCGTAATGCCGTACTTGTTTTGGCTGAAACTGCCAGGAATGCTCCGGACAGTTATGGAGGAAAACTTGAACAACCGGGAATGTTCAAAGCCCTTGTGCTCGATGTTATGAATGAATTAAAGAAAAACGGGGTTGCACCAAAGGCCGAACCTTCAAACATATTAATCGCAGGACATAGTGGTGCATTCAGGGTAATTGCATATATACTTCAAAATGGACAGGTGCCGGTTCAGGAAGTATTTTTATTCGATGCATTGTACGGTCAGACCGACAAATTTTTATCCTGGTTAAATGAGAACCCGTCACACCATTTTGTCCATTGGTTTACTAATCATGGCGGAGGCACAGATGAAATGAGTGAAATCATGATGCATCAATTAAAAGAGCAGCACATCAATTTTGCACTTACAGAAGAAGGGGTAATAACAAAAAAAACAATAAAAAATAACAGGATACTTTTTGTTCATAGTCCAAGGGAACATAATGTTATTATAAACGATCCCGATGATTTCCAATTGTTGCTGGAAAATAGTTACACCCTGAGGCCTGTCAGAAAGAATTGAATATGGTTCCAGGAAAACAGCCTTTTCATTTTATAGTAAAATAAAGATGAGAATTATTGTAAAGGAAAATCCGTTGGAATTGGGAAAAGAAGCCGGCCAAATGGCTGCGCAAATCATAAGATATTCAATCGAAAACAGAGGAGAAGCGAATCTGATTCTTGCAACGGGAACCAGTCAGTTTGAAACTTTACATCAGCTAACGAAGGAAGAAATAGACTGGAGCAGGGTAGTGATGTTTCATCTGGACGAATTTATCGGACTACCCGAATCTTCACCTGCGAGTTTCAGAAGATACCTGAGAGAAAGATTTATTCAAAAAGTTACTCCGTTGAAGGAAATGCATTTTGTGAATGGGGAAGTGGAACCTGTTAAAGAGTGTACGCGGTTAAGCAGGATAATTGGAAACACGTCCATCGACCTGGCGCTGGTAGGAATAGGAGAGAATGGACATCTTGGGTTTAATGACCCTCCGGCCGATTTTGAAACAGAAGAGCCGTTTATTATAGTGGAGCTGGATGAAAAATGCCGGCAACAGCAATTTGGCGAAGGATGGTTCAAATCCATCAATGATGTGCCCCGAACGGCTATTACCATGTCGATAAAACAAATAATGAAATCCAGCCGTATAATTTGCTCAGTACCTGATAACAGAAAAGCAGTTGCAGTAAAAGAGAGTTTTGATAATCCTGTTTCCAATTTGATTCCAGCCAGTATATTGCAGAAGCATAGGAATTGCTGTTGTTTTCTTGATAAATCATCTTCGGCTTTGCTCAGAAATCCGGAGAATCATTTGGATTCAGTCTAATCATTACCAGGTGGCTACAAAAAAATCACTGATTAAAATAAGGAATGGAAATTTAATTACACCTGCGCGGATTATTCCAAATGGATCAGTCTTAATTGAAAACGGAATAATTACTGATGTAGCGGAACATGACCTCGAAATGCCCGGAACATTTACCATTGATGCTGGTGGACGATATATTTCTCCCGGCTTCATTGATATTCATGTTCACGGAGGTGGTGGTTATGATTTCATGGATAATACAGTGGAAGCCTTTCTTGAAATTGCTAAATTACATGCCAGGTTCGGAACAACAACTATGTTTCCAACTACGCTGACCGGTCCAACAGAAGATATTATAAAAACGCTTGAAATATATGAGAAGGCAGTTCCTTTAAATAAAGAGGGGGCGCAACTCATGGGCATTCATCTGGAAGGACCTTATTTTGCGATGAACCAGCGCGGTGCACAGGATCCAAGATGGATTCGTGATCCGGATCCCGAAGAATATGAATATATCGTATCCCGATCCAATTCAATAAAACGATGGAGTGCCGCTCCGGAATTAAAAGGAGCTATTCCTTTTGCCAGATATTTAAAATCCAAGGGGATTCTTGTTTCCCTTGCGCATACCGATGCTATTTACGAAGAAGTAGTGGAGGCTTTTGAGAACGGCTATACCCTTGCTACTCATTTATATTCCGGAATGTCGGGTGTTACGCGCAGAAATGCATTTCGTTATGCTGGTGTAATTGAAAGCGCTTTCATCATTGACGAAATGAACGTGGAGATCATTGCAGACGGTGTGCATTTACCCGCTCCTTTATTGAAACTGGTCTGCAAAATAAAGGGACCCGATAAAATTGCACTCATTACAGATGCAATGCGCGCCGCAGGTATGCCTCCCGGAGAAAGTATTATTGGTAATATTCATACGGGTCTCAAAGTAATTGTTGAAGACGGAGTTTCGAAACTTCCTGACAGGAGCTCATTTGCCGGAAGCGTCGCAACGGCCGACCGATTGGTAAGAACCATGATCAATATGGCCGGAGTTTCCTTATCCGATGCGATCAGGATGATTACGGAGACTCCTGCTGCCATTATGAATATTTCAGACCGGAAGGGTTCCCTGGCTGTCGGTAAAGATGCTGATATCGTGATTTTCGATGAAAATATTTCCATCTATACAACTATGATAAAAGGGAATATTATATATCAGAATTAAAAACCAACATTCATTCGCATGCAGGTAAATTCATCGCCCATTTCAAAACGCCCTGTTGATTTTGCAATTATTATTTTCTTTATTATCAACCTTTTATTTATAACGTATATTATTGATCTTGAACAACTGGTGATAGCTGACCCAAATCATTTTAATTATCCGGCATGGCCTCCATCAAAATTTGTTGACCTCGTACACTGGTATGGCCGGAATTTTGATCCTGTACTCATGGCAAGACCAGCCTGGTGGCGAGCTACCATCTGGATTGATTCTTTATTTTTTGGTCCATTCTATGTTTTCGCCATATATGCATATGTCAAAGGCCGGAATTGGATACGCTTTGGAAGTATTATCTGGGCCTCTGTTATGCTTACGAACGTAACCATCATATTATTTGAAGAGGTGATTGGTGAACATGCATCTCCGCATTTAATACGTGTATTTCTTTCAAATGCAGCCTGGGTTATTTTTCCTTTGATTGTTTTATATCGCATGTGGCGATCCGTGCATCCTTTTGAGATGAAGATGGAAAATCAAGTGAATTGACTTTATGAATTTAAAAGAAAGATATGGACCTGTGGCATTGGTTGCCGGAGCATCGGAGGGACTGGGCGCGGCTTTTGCACATGCACTTGCCAGGGAGGGGTTAAATCTTGTAATCGTTGCAAGAAGGAAAAAAAACCTGGAGACTTTGGCCATGGAAATATCCAGCCATTATTCAGTCGAAGTCTGGCCTGTATACTGTGACCTGACAGCTCCTGATGCCACAGGTCAAATTAGAGACGTTATTGGCGACATGAAGATTAATTTGCTGGTCTACAATGCGGCACTTTCTTATATTGGTCCATACCTCGATAATCCCGTATCAGAACATATTCGTATTGCCGAAGTAAATATGCTCACGCCTATGAAAATGCTGCATCATTTTGGAAGCCGGATGATGGATGAAAAAAGAGGAGGGATTGTGCTTATGTCATCTCTCGCAGGAAATCAGGGATCGGGGTTCCTGGCAACTTACGCTGCTACAAAAGCTTTTAACCGCATTCTCGCAGAAAGCCTTTGGTATGAATGGAAAACGCGGGGGGTGGATGTGATCGGTTGTTGTGCGGGTGCTACACTGACGCCTAATTATATCCTGTCCAAGCCAAAAAAGATAAGCATATTTGCTCCCAAACCACAATTGCCAGAAGAAGTCGTAGATGAATGCCTGTTAAAAATTGGGAAGACCCCATCTTTTATAAGCGGAAGATCCAACAAAATAGCCTGCTTCCTGATGAATCAGATTTTTTCTTTAAAAAGGTCAATCAATATCATGGGAGACACAACAAGAAAAATGTACGGTATCAGAGACTAAGCTGACGAATATATCCGGTACTGTCTTTCATGTTATCCAATTTCATTTCTACAAAGAAATTTTTCACGCCACCCGTTTTAGACGCAATAAAGAATTCCTTCCAGTCAATGATTCCCTTGCCTATAGGCACTTCCTTTTTATCGGCTGTCCAGTCTGATAAATGAGATGAAATAAATCTTCCCGGGTATTTATTGAAATAGGTAGAAGCCTTATAACCCAGGTTAATGACTTCTGTCTGGAATTGCATTTTAACGAGGTCAGGATCAAAACGGCTCATCAGTGCATCATAGATCAGCTGGTTATCGAGCATTGCAAATTCAAATTCGTGGTTATGAAAACCGGTTTGCATGCCTGCTTTTTTTATGGTTTCAGCTGCTTTATTTAATTTATCAGCGGATGCATAATAATCATTCAGCGTAGCAGTTTTAGGAAGCCAGAAAGTAGAACAAATCATTTGGGTTAATCCCAGCTGAGTAGCAAACTCAATACGGTCGTCCAGCTTATCTGTAAGTTCAGGAAATCCGAAATGGCAACTGGGACAATTTAGCCCTGAATCATTAATAATGGTTTTGATTTCTGATGGTTTCAATTTGGTCAGCGGACCGAATCCAATCGCGGCATATCCCTGCGGAGAACACATTTCCACCAGTTGGAAACCATAACCAGCCATCATTTTAAGTGTTCCGGGAAAATCCTTAGCCAGCATATCCCTGATTGGAAATGACTGGAATCCGATGGGAATATTGATATATTCGGATTTTAAAGCCGCCATCAATGATTTGGGTATTTGCGATAATGCGAATGCCGCGCCCAATCCTATTGTACTTTTACCAATGAATTTTCTTCTGTCTATTTTCTTCATGATCTGACTTTTAATATAAACAATTATATGGTTGCAGGATCCCAGCCTGTTCTGTATTCCCGATCAAGCCATTTGTTTGCATCGGCAATATTCGTAATCTTGAAATTAACAGGATCATATTTTAATTGCTGACCTGTTCTCAATGCTAATGCATATAAATTAATGGCTTCTGTAATAAATTCTGCTTCTCTAAAATTGCCCGGGTATTGTTTTCCGGATTTGCAGGCATCAATAAATAATGATAAAGCCGCTGTGGTTTGTTCTACCTGATTTCGCTTATCTGTAGTTGCTTTGCCAGGTGCATCCATTTTTTTGCCAGATATGATTTGAGGGTTTTGAACATTAAATCCTGCCAGGATTTTGCCTTTAT
>Ga0207113_1167_pt1 | contig 14179 bp, 16 predicted proteins | sample Alteio_BWMinHeat_69_FD_153559 | JGI IMG/M metagenome (GOLD analysis project Ga0207113, IMG submission 153559) | Enriched cells from forest soil in Barre Woods Harvard Forest LTER site, Petersham, Massachusetts, United States -... | ecosystem: Environmental > Terrestrial > Soil > Temperate forest >... | reverse complement strand
ATGATGTCGCTTTTCCATTACATATTGAGCGGACACCAAAGGGGTTGCCTGGAAGAACCGACAAAAGTGGCCGGTTTTTAACTTGATATAGCAATACTTGAATTTTCGTGATCAAAGCTTCCAGGCGAAACCACCTACCAATATTCTTTATTTTCCCAATTTTTTTGCCTTCTCAAGAAAGTAAACTTGGCATTCATCCAGTGGATTGTTCGGATCAATGGGTCTCCACAGTGTTCTTCCATCAGCAGAAGGTCGAAACCCCGTCAAATCCCATTTTTCGTAATTTGGTTTAATGGTTTTTAATGCAGAGTCTTCTTTAGGACCAAACGGAACTCCTTCCACGCTAGAAGATTTTTCAACATAACGACCAATTTTATACGCACCAAATATTAATCCTGCTGTTGCTGAAAATCCTGAAAATAATACAAGACGCAGCGGCAAGTTGAATTCTTTAGCGCTGGGAACGCCCATTTCCCGTTTTGCTGTGACATTTGCATAAATAGCGGGAGTAAATAATGCTGATCGGTTGGCGCAGCTAAATCTTCTCATGGGTTCTGGTTCTCCGATATAATTATCGTGGTTTTAGTTTTGAAGTATCACTTTTCAATTTTTCAGGTTTCTTTTTTATAACCTTGTAAAATAAACAGGCATTATCATCATGTTTATAGCCTTTTAAATCCACCTTTGACCAATTTGGACCATATGTTTTTATTTGCGAGGTTGCTTCACGAATCAGGTCCTGACCGATTTCTCGGGTTTTGCTTTTGAAAAAGGTATTAGAACCTCTGAACCTCTGAACATACTTACCTCATGGCAAAAAAACGCATACATTGAGTCCAAAAAAACGACCGTTTTATTGAAACCACCCTTATTTCATTTTAGGGGTACACTAACGCCGCAAATTTTCGGTACAAGATACTGGTTTTTGCAATCTAAATCCACTGAATGATTAAATTTTTAAGTATCGAAAAATGCACATTATAGTGACTAAATACATTAGTCACTTTTGTTATTCTCAACACTCCGATTTCCAAGATGCGCAAGAACTGTCGATCGTTTGCTTGCATTTACTGCAAGCAAGCATGGCGTATATTAACACGATCATTTTTCAAAACGTTTTGTCGCGACCTGAATGGAAAGGCGTTTTAACACCCGAGGATGACCGCGCGTTGAATCTGTTGTTTCATTCGCATATCAATCCATATGGGTTATTCCCATTGGATTTGCTAAAAAGCTTGGGGATTACACAGGATTTCCCAGTCAATGATGGTGAACGAATTGAGACTGCGGATGAGCAAGAGGAAGATTTGCTCGAGTTATTGTACGCTTAAAAAATATGTTTTTACGCGGCAACCTCATAAAATTGCGCTGAAATGTTTGTATTGTGCATCTTAGATTATGATAAATAATATGCACCCATTTATGTATTTTTTATCGTTTAAAACCTGTGTAAACTCGGAAAGTTGAAGGGTTGGCAAATCCGCCCTACATTAATTGAATTTAAGAGGTGACGCCGCCATGAGTAGACTACCAAAAACAAGACCACCCGGATCTCGGAATTGATTATACGCCACGCCCAAGTGATGCGAATTATCAGGTAATACGCACACAGCCAGAGTTTGTGCGGATAAGACAAGAAAGGGAGAGGAATGCATCTTCGTTTTTTCAGGCGCATGCTGAATTAGTACGAATAACATTTACTTCAGCACATGATTTAACTATCGCTGATTTACGAACAATAGACCCCGCTATTGTCATGGCCGATACGCCAGATCCACACAGATACCCTAAGGAATATTTTATCGGGGTTCCAAAAGACCGGGCTAATGCAGTTATTCAGCAATTAAAATTAAAGAAAGAAGTTAATTCGGTTAATAATGAAGTAACGCCTCAGGGAATGGCGGATAACTCAATGTCGGAATACACGGTCGAAGTCGTGTCACATAAACCGAAATAAAAGCAAAAAAACTAGCGAGCCCAATTAAAATTAATCAATCGTCAAGTGGATTCAGTCATTGGAAGTTGAGAAAAAGGGTTCCTTAGGATTTTGTTATTTAATGAATATTTTCTGGTTGGTCGCAGTTTTGATAGACATTGAGCATACCTAAAAGCAAATGGCACTTGGACGCAGACTCCGTGACACACCGCCCAGCGGGAAATTTTTTGAAAAACACCTTATTTTACGGTGTTTTTAACCAAAAGCAACTTTAAGATTACCCAGACTATGTGAATGCGAACCACGTTTTGTTTTAATCGTAATTTCTACATCTTGATTTAATAAATTTAAAAAATGAATTAATCTTTCCATAGAAAATCCGCTTAATTGACCATTCATCAATGCAGAAATTTTGGGTTGATTGATTTGTAAAATTTTAGCAGCTTGAACTTGAGTTAATTTTCTTTTTTCGATAACAGATTCAATGCGCATAGCTAATTTCGCTTTTGCCAAACGTTCTGCTGAATCAGAAAATCCTAAATCCTCATAAACATTACCACTGCCAACCGTGTGTTCAATTTTATTTTTCATGGTAATCACCTTTTAATTCCCGCCAATAAAAAAGCTTCTTTTAAACGTTGATGAATTAAATCAATCTCATGTTTTGGTGTTTTAATTCCATGCGTTGATTTTTTTTGAAAACAATGTAGCACGTAAACAGTTTCACCAATCTTTGTTGTGTACACAGTGCGATAAGCATTCTTATCGTACGATACTACAATCTCAGCCACCGCTGGTTTAAATCCGGTTAATGGCTTTGCATTTTTTGGAAACAAGCCTTCCTGAACTTTATGCAGCGCATAACCTGTGACGTCTTTCACGTCTTCTGGAAAATCGCAGAGAACATCACGCGAGTCACTCAGCCAAATAATTTTCTTTAAAATGTCCATATAACATAAGTATATCCTAAATCTGGGATATTTCAAGTATTTTGTGAAAAACAGGGTAAAATGCGGAAAAGACGATAAATTCATGTGCCAGAAAAGGATACGGCTTTACCATTATTAAATGCAAGGATTGTATTCAATCTATTTTTCAGCGGGCTTTCAAAATTCAAGCCTCTTAAAAAATCATTCGTTATTTTTGTATACTGATTCGATTTTATATATCCCGATATTAATATCTCGAAAATCAACAATGAATGGGAACATATAGTTCGCAATGATTCATTGAAAGCCAAAGCTTCATTTTTTGAAACAATATTTGGCATAAAAATCTCAGAATCATGGTAGTTCGATCTAATTCGCAACCTAAATAAACAGTCGAATATTGTTGTAGGATGCATATTTTTTAAAATATTTTCTATATCTTTTTTAGTAAGTCGTTTCGCACCATTTTTTGTTAAATATTTTTTTCTTTTTTCATCAAAACTTCGCTTTCTGGTTGTCTTTAAGAACTGACAGTAACGGTCAACAAAAGAAATATTTTTGTTTAATGAACTAATAGAATGATTTATTTGAATACCATTTTCCGTATTTTTAAATTTAGTGGTCCTTGAGTCATTTGGATTGCCATCACAAAGTATGCGCCAAAAATTAGGAAAAAGATCCGGTCTCTTATCAATTTCTTTGTTAATGCTTTCCAAGGTATCTGTATGTGTATTTTTATCTGCTGATGAATGATTCATTGCAATCAAAAAAGATCGCATACATAAATAGACAGCATAATATGATTGTACACACGCCCACAGGTTTGCATATGGAATTAATTCCGGATTATCTTTCGTTAGATTTAACTGCGTTTCTGTATACCATGCGTTTCTCAGCAATCTTGTTATCTTTCCAATATCTGGATCAGTTTTTTTTTGATGCAATTTTTTGATAGGATCTTGATAAAATTATTTCTTTTGCATAACCACACTCAGAATAATGCGTATTTTTTAATTCATTTCCGATAGAGATAACATAATTAAAATATACTCTGAATTTTGTGGAACTCTCTATCTCTTCGCTTGATAATGGATTAAATTTCATATTTCACGTGCTAATTAATATGTTTTTTTGGCGATAAAATTATAGACTGAATATATAATTTATTGTTTGGTCATACTTGTAATAAAATTGAATTGCGAACCGTTCTTTTATGCTTAAATTTCATTTCCAATCCTATTCCATCGAATATCATCATACCAATGCGACGCATTCGCATCCCAACTCATCCAAATAAATAATGCATGTCCGATTAACGTATGCTCAGGTACAAATCCCCAATTACGACTATCATCGCTGTCATCACGGTTATCACCCATCATAAAATATTCATTTTTTGGAACCACGAGATTATAAAAATTGACTGCTGGAACATCTGATCTAATTTGTATATCGTGTTTTACACCATTTAAATCTTCTTGATATATTTGGTAAGTGACGAGTTGCCCGAAATCATTCAGCTGTGTCACATTGCCGATAAATTTTTGCGGTTCCTTTTTACCGTTAATATAAAGTGTTTTGTTGATATAGCTAATATGATCACCTGGTAATCCAATCACACGTTTTACAAAAGTAATCGCGGGATTGACAGGATACGGGAATAATGCAATTTGAGCACGCTTAGGTTCAGCCACAGAAATTATTTTTTTGTTCCAGATCGGCAAACGAATACCATAGTGATATTGATTCACTAAAATAAAATCACCTGGTTTTACGGTTGGCTCTAGCGAACCGGAAGGCACACGATATGGTTGAACGAGAAACGAACGAATACAAAATACCAACAATAAAACGGGGAAAAATGCGCGTGAATATTCAATGACTAATGAGCGTTTTTTCTTTTCCAGAAAACGTTCATGTTTGAAAAGACAAAAAATATAATCGACTAATACAGCAGCGCCAGAAAATCCAATTACACATAATAAAATTAACGGGAAATCAATGCTCATTAATTTTTACTCCGAGCCGTATAAATCGCAACGCCATTAAAATAAAGCATATGCGCAATACCATTATCCGGTACCAACATATTTGTAATCACACCATCGGCGCCTAACGATGCCGCAAGGCTTTTTACTTTTTGAAATAGTGCTTCTTTCGTTTTATCGGTTACTGCAGTGTTAAATTTAATTTCTGCGTTGACAGTACCCAAGATTGTATAATTTGACTGCGGGGCTTGATTATAAATTTTTACGTTGTCTGCTGATGTTGCAGGAAATATTTTTTCAGCGGGCAATGCATTCCCTTTTGTGGTAAATGTCATGCGGGGTGTCAACGAGATGATTAAGGTAACCACAATCAACCCAGCCAAAGTGGCAATGATAGTTCTAGCATTCATGATAAATTCTCAGCTGAAAATAGGTGTCTGCATTGTAAGGAAATAGTGCTTAGAAATCACGGTATTTTAATCAAAAAACAATGATTTTTACTTACATCCTGATTATTTTTTGGGTATTATTTAACCGATTTCACATCCTACGACGCTCCGCTTGGAAGAACCCCCTCATTCTTGGTAGGATAAATTGAGGTCCGGCTCCGATCCTGGTAAAAAAGGGTTAAATCTTTTTGAATAGGTTTCAGCCCTTACAATTGGTTGTCACACGAACATAAAATCCTCGTGTCAAATTCTTAATCCTCTTTTTTATACATCTTGATTTGTTTGCCCGCTGGTGTAAATAACCAATCCCAGTCATAACTACCCAACGGTGTGTCACCTTTAAAACGATATCGGTGTTGGTTAGCAACTATATCGCCTTTGTATTTTCCATGCATAATGACATGATATTCGTTTCCATCCGTGACAAATCGAGAATGTGTTCCATTAACATTGATCGCATGTATTGCGCCGGATGTTGTCCATGCTGATGTTTCAAAATATAGCGTCTTGCCATCAGGTGAAAAAGATAAATTCTGTGGGTCAACGATCATTTTTGTTGGCTCTTCTGAACAATGATCCTTTACAAAGAGTTTATTTTTCATGGTTTTTAAATCATAGATCCAAAGCTCATCTGCATATTTGCCGCTCAGGTCTGTGGAGTCCGCACAGCTTTTCGGCATGATATCGTGACTTTTGGTAATAAACACCAACCATCTCCCATCTGGTGATAAAATTGGGTGGCTATTTTTATTATCATGCGTTAGTTTCAGTACTTTATCCGCATTTTTTGAATAGAAAAAAATATTACCGGATGTGGCATACGTATATATGCCCTGGTCCGCATAGACTGCTGCAAAAAATAAAAAACATACGAAAAAACACGTTATTTTTTGCATAATACCCCTATCCACTTCTTTATTAATAAATGTAACGGTTTTTGAAATGAACTGTTCGGCGGTGAGCGTAAAAACGTGTTTCCTAAATCGGATGAGCAAACTTCAAGTTCAAGCTCTCCCTTTTTTGCCATAGCTATACATCGGGATTCAGAAATCCAATTTTACTCATCCAAATAAAATTGATAAAGATTTTTTCGCATTGTTTCCACGCTAGTCACTCGAAAAACTTCAGTTATCTTGCCAACCTTATGCCCCTCAAAATGCTGAATGGCTACCCATAATTTTCTAAATTGAATGGCAGTAAAATTTTTAATGAGCCTGTCATCATAGACACCCGTTTTTTCACGTAAAAATTTTTCATATTTCTTTGTTGGGTTATCCTTTGGCGGTGCAAATTTATAAATCATCTGATGGAGTGTTTTGTTTCCATAGGTCGTATGCAATGAATCTAATAATGCCTCATGACCACATTGATCATCTGGAAAAATCGCAAAAAAATGTGTCTTCCCAATTTGATTGTGTCGTTTGCTGACAGTGTCTGCATATAAATTACCAGAATTGTGATTTCTCCACGTCCAAGTACCACCTGAAAAACGAAAATGTCTGCCATCAGTGTCAGTATAAATAACAGTATGGTTTTTTCCGCCAACTGCTTTAATGAATCGCTTCATACAATCTCCCGATTATTATAATCATTCTAATTTTTAATAGAAATACCGTGTTTTTCATATTTCTGAGACTTTTTTATTGTGTGATTTAATCGCTCTTGCAATACAGCAACAGTTGTCATTGCTTCGTGATATTTTTCATGAACCTGACTATGCTGGTCGGATAGTTCTGCAATACGCGTATTTTTTTGATCTAAAGTTGTTTTCAGCGAAGTATGCTTTTGTTCCAAATCAGACAACTGTGATTGCAATGTTTCAATTTTTTTATTTTGACTGGCATTGATAGTTTCATAACGTTTACGCTGCTCAATAGTTTCAGTACGCGCTTGATCAATTAATTTCATAAAACAATGAGTGAGGTGGCATTAAATGCTGCCACTACAAAGGAAAACTTAGCGGATATTGTCAACTGTGTTATTGATGAGCTGATCAGATTACGATTTGAATTACCACCATTTCAAAAATTAGTGCGTCTTTCGCGTGCTGCGCGCACATTTGTTAATAATGAAAACTATCTAAAAATATTTAATGCATTGTCACCTGAGCAGAAAAATTTAATTGATCAAATTGTCGGTATTGAAAGTTTTAGTGAAAACGATAACGCACAAAATAATACATTATCCTGGACAATGTTGAAATTAGAGTCCAAAAAACCAACCAGCAATAATATCAAGCAGTACATTCAATACGTCAACCGTATGAAAAAATTGCGCCAAAAAATAAATATTAATCTGGATTTCATTTCACCTGCGCGTATAGAACAATTAAGAGATGAAGCGATCATAGCGGATACCTATGACATGCAACAAATGCGACTCGTTAAACGCTATGCGCTTGTGACAATTTTTATTTATATGAAAACAGCTTCTGCCATAGACGATTTATCGCAAGTACTTATTACGTGGTTTAAAAATATAGAATCACAAACAAGAGCAAAGCTGGAAGAATATCGAATCGAGCAATGCGATAAAACAGATAAATTTGTTTTATTACTGTATAAAACGTTGATTGAGTTAGAATCTGATGCAAATGCTGATGAAAAAATTAAAGCGCTTGAAAATATTTTTGGCGGAAAATCAGATGAACTAATTGAAGAATGTAAAGAATATCTTGGAATGACATCAGAAAACCACATCACATGGATGCTAAAACCATACAACAACAAACGACATATAATTTTAGAATTACTCGAAAACATAAGTGTTTTATCATCGTCCAATGATAAATCGATAGAAACCGCACTGGCATTTATCATGCATCATCGCAACTCGCACAAGGAATGGATTATTTTAGATAAAGATAAATCCATTCAACCTGATTTAAGTTTGTTGACTGATGCTTGGTTTAAAGTCGTAACAGGTTTTAAAAGACAGAAAAACCAAGTTATTGAAAAAATAAATCGACATTATTATGAGCTCGCTGTTGACGCTGTGTTAACAGGTGATTTAAGTTGCGGCGATGCTTATGTCAAAGACAGTTTTATATTTGATGACCCTAACAAGCAATTTATTTCATGGGAACAGTTTTTTCTTGAGGTGGATAATTATTGTAATTTAATTAAGCAACCAAAAGAAGCAGCGAAATTTGCGGCGACGCAAAAGGAAAAATTGCATAAAACAGCCGAAAAAGTTGATAAAAATTACCACAACAATCCGTATCTTATTATTGAAAATAAACTACCCGTTTTAAAAAAATTACCCAAGAAGAAAGAGCACCCTGAACTTGATAGGGTAAGACAACTGATTATGGGGTTCCGTTAGCAGCCCCCGAAATTGCACAAAAGTTTTTTAATGCGTCATTTTAACCCGAAAAATAAGATGTTTTTGAGACATTTATATTTTTCAGGTTTTTATGAGTGTTGACAGTGTTATCCATTAATTAATACTTGAAGCATTAATTAAGTTCATTAAATCTTCATTAGATAATTTACCGCTAATGCCTTGTCCATTTAACAGTTCATTTGCTAAATTGCGCTTATGTTCATGCATGTTTAATATTTTTTCTTCGATTGTGTTTTGCATGATAAATCGATAAATGGTTACTGGGCGTTCTTGCCCGATACGATGGGCTCTGTCGGAAGCTTGATCTTCAACTGCTGGATTCCACCACGGATCAAGATGGATTACATAATCTGCAGCGGTTAAATTTAAACCGCTGCCACCTGCTTTCAAGCTCAATAAAAATAAATCACCCTCACCAGATTGAAACGCATCGACTGATTTTTTGCGATTAGCGGGTGATGTTGAACCATCAAGGTACTGATAATTTATTTTTTCTTGTTCGACACGAGTCCGTACAATATTTAAAAATGAAACATATTGACTAAACACTAACGCTTTATGCCCATTATCAATAATATTTTTACAGGTTTCTATAAATGCATTAAGCTTGCTGTTTTCAATTGATAATGTTTTATCGATAAGAGAACTATCGCAACACGCTTGACGTAATTTTGTGATTTCAGCGAGCACGCCAATACGATCATTTTCAGCCATTAAACTTGCCATGCGCTTTTCTGCTTTTCGGCGCAATGTTTCGTAGAATACAGCTTCTTCTTCTGATTGCTCAACACGAATTGTCTGTTCTGTTTTTGGTGGCAATTCAGTCAACACTTCTGATTTAAGTCGTCGCAAAATATAAGGTGAAACCAGTGTTTTTAATGCGTGTACTTTATCAGGTTCCTGTTTTGTTTCAATGGGTGTTGAATATTTGCTTTGAAATAATTTAATCGATCCCAGTAATCCTGGATTAATGAAGCTAAAAATACTCCATAACTCGCCCAAATGATTTTCAATGGGTGTGCCAGATAAGGCAATGCGATTTTTGCTTTTAAGCGCCATCACATTTTTCCAACGCTGTGTATTGGCATTTTTAATGGCTTGTGCTTCATCAAGTACGATTGTTTCCCATTGCTTGCTTGTGAGTAATTCATCATTGTGTTGTAGTAATCCATAACTACAAATAACAACGTCAAATTTACTTGCTTTTTTAATTAGCACTTCGCGATCATTGGAATGTAGATTATGGGCTTTTAAAGTAGGTGCAAATTTATTTAATTCTTCTACCCAATTAAAAGCAACGGATGTAGGTGCAATCACCAATGACGCACCGTGTTTTGCTTGCTCTAGTAGCAGCGCAATCGTTTGAACAGTTTTTCCAAGCCCCATATCATCCGCCAAGCACGCGCCAATCCCCCAATGCGTTAATCGCGACAAATAGTGAAAGCCTTCAATTTGATAATCGCGCAATGTCGCTTGTAGCGTTGATGGCACTTTTGGCGCATGCTTTTTCATCGACTGTATTTTTTTCAAATGCGCAGTCCATCCTGCATCAAAAGTGGTGTTTTCAGCCTCCGCAACAATGTCAGACAACACCTGCGCACCAAGGGAATTAATTTTATTACCATCTGATATGGCGTGCAGTATACTGAGTTGTTTTTTTAATTGACTCGTTAATTCCAGGAACTCACCATTTTGCAAACGCACAAAACGTCCCAGTGATCCGTTATTAATAGAGTTTAAAAGGTCTTCCATTGCCAGTACATCACCATCATCTAAAGTGATATTTCCTTTATACTCAAACCAATTATTTACCGATGCAATATTCAACGAAAGATTACCGGAAGATATTTTTTGTTTTATTTTAAATGTTTGTCCTTGTGGCCATTCAATAATGACAGAAGATTGCATAGCATAGTTTTGTAGCTCAGATAATACTTCAAGCGTTTCTTCGGGTGTGTCAATTTGATATTCTGAAGGTTCAATTTGACAGCGCGCAAGATTTTGACACTTTGATAATAAGCCTAGCTGATTATTTTTTTCAAGCGTGAAATCACGTAAAACACGTACGCGACTATCAACACCATTTTCATTAACTATTGCCACGACACTATCAAGGCCCTGTCCAATTTTACAATATGTTCCTTGATTAGGCAGTGGTCTCACCCATAATGTAGCTCGAACACCATCTGAAGTTGGAAGTAATTGAACACAAGGCGTAGGATCACCAGCAATCTCTGGAATAATATCTTTAATGCCAACATGAATATGAATATCTTTTTTAGCATGTTGAATAACACGCAATACTTTTTCTTTGGCTGAGATGGGGATGGTCATCCCCGTCTTTGTTACTACTTGCCCAATATTTGCAAATACAGACGAAAAATCAATGACACGGTATTGATTTAAACTCATTGGCTCAATAATGATTCCGGGTTGCGATAACCAGTGAGATAAAATAAATTGATATCCTTTTGAGTTTTCTTCAATGTGTAATTCTGGTTCCGCGCGTATTAAATCGATAGACACCTCTTTATTACTTTCATGTGCGATATTGGGGTGCCCAACCAATGCTAAAATTGCACGAGAATGATCAAATGTATACTGATAATGATTTCCCCAACCCATGCGCTCCGCAAGGATACAACGAGCAATTTTTTTATCCGCTTCAGCTAAGTAATCAAGCTGCGTGTTTTCGTGATAATTTTTTAATTTTCCTAAATTCACTGCTTTTCCAGAACTCCATCGTCCTGATTTATTTAAAACCTGCTCCATCACGTTAACACGTTGTTTGTCAGTATCGATCAGCCATAAAAGACGTTTTGTCTTTTCGGTATCAGTATGATTGATGACGCCTTCCATTAACAACAAGCCTTCCAGTGTCTGCAAGCAATATTCCCACTCATCTTTCACATTGATCAATTCTAAAAATCGTAATTTAATTTGACTTTTTTCTAAAAAAACATGTGATTCATTTTGATATTTTTCAGTTTTAGATAACAATTCATAAATAATGTGTGCCGCAATCAGATGATTTTTTTGAACACTCTGTATTGCCATTGCATGTAACTGATCACAAGAATTGATGAGGTAATTCTTGTTTGACGCAAAACGTAACAAATAATAGATCGACAAAGATAGCGGATGAATTGATGACTCATCTGTGTTTTTCAAAAGATCCTTTAAATAGTGTGCAACATCCTTTTGTTCACCTTTTTCAATTCCAAAAATAACGGGTAAAAACGTATAAACGGATTGCATTGGTAACAATAAATCCGTTTGTTGTAGATATTTATTGTATTGATCGGAATTAATAGTCAGTTGTGGAAAATTTTTATCAACATATGCTAAACACAAATTATGAAATACGCCGATAATATTATCAAAATAGTAAGAACGTGTTCCAAATTCTTTTCTAATCGCAATCAACGCAAGGCGATAAGTAGTGCTTGCTATTTCCATGTTATTTTGTAAAAACGCAAGGGTTGCTTTTAATGCCAGATAAAATCCAGATTTCGGATCTTTAATATGAGCGCAATGTAAATTGACTTGATCCACATTCCCTAATGATAAGTGAATGATAGCGCTGTAATAATGTAAAATATCATGATCTATTTCATTGATATCAACCTGTTTAAATAGAAAAAATGTTTGATTGTAATAAATGCTTGCTAGATTTTCGCAATAATAATATCGCAATAATGAAATGCAAATATAGGATTGAATAATTTTGTGTCTTGAATGAAACCAGGTCTCATCAATCAAACCAATACCAAACATATCCTGAAGATAATCTGCTATAGCATTGCAATAAATAAGACTGGTTGAGTGTTCCGTAAAATAATTTAATTCATTACCATATACGGCTTTCATTAGACGCGCGCGTATTTTTGATTTCTCTTCGTAATAGTATCCACGGCGTTTTCGTTCTGAAAAATCAGAAATGTCACTGCCATATAATTTATCGACAACAGAAAAGACCCATTTCATCTCTTCCGGTGATGTTGATAATAATAATTTATGATGTAGGTCTTTTTGAATTTCAAAATTTCGTCTATCAGATGCAAATTTTAATTTTACGATTTGGTTTATGCGTTCATTATACACTGCTTGTGTTATGACACGTTTTTTTTCATCTGTAACTTCTGATTTTATAATTTCATTGATAAAATTTGATTCGAATCCGTACTGACCACTTTGATAGCCTATTATACGAAGTGCAATCAACTTTCTGTCGAGTGTAGGTAATGTTTTAAAAATTTCACACATTTTTTCTTGTTTTTCAGAAGGCATATTAATCTCTTCGTATTTTTTATTAATTTTAGATTGTTAGTTAATTCTTACTGAGGCAGACAGTTGCTTGTTTCAACTGCCCAAACAGCTGCGCTTTTTCCTGTCCTAAAATCCACTTGTCATGCGCTAATATTTTATTTTGTTGTGATGAGTCGATTAATTCTTTTTGCAATGTTGCCAATTGTAAATTCAACACAGAATTTTTCGTTTGTAAATCTAAGATGATTTTTGATTGTTCTTGGTGCGATGCATCCATTTTTTCGAACTGCAATTGCCAGTGTTGTTGTGATTCTGTTTTTTGTAGCACTATATTATTTACGATAATTAATTCTTCAGATGCCAACTCGAATTTCTTCGTCACTTTATCAAGTTCAGTCTGTGTATTTTTTTGCAATGACTGTAATTCACGGTGTGATTGCTGCAACTGATTATTTTGCTGCTTGAATGTGTCATTTTCAAATTTTAACTGCTGTATAGTTTGTGAGAGCATCTGTGTTTGATTTTCAAAGCGCTGCTGTTCTTGTTGTCGTTGCTCCAGTGACGCTGCTCGATAATACTCTAAATTAGCTTGCGTCTGCTGATTTTGTTTATGCAGTTCGTCAACGCGCGACTGCTTCTCATTCAGCTGTTGCAGAAGACCATCGTGGCGAGCATTGATGGCTGCTATCTCAGATGCTGATTTGTGAATCATGTTTTCAAGCGCCGATTTTTCTTGCATCAATGCATCGCGTTCTTTTTTTAATTGGGTTTCAGATTGCGAAAGTTGGGCATTGTCTTTTTGTAACTGCAAAATAGTTTGTTTATTTTTATCAATTTCACTCGTAGATTCACTTTTAATTGAATCAACTTGATTTCAGCTTGTAAGATCACACGCTCCCACAACCCTTTGAGCAGCCCAACCAACTCCTCTGGAATTTTTTCTTTGGTTGCCAACTGTTGCATGGGGTCTTGTTTTGTGCGAAAAATCTTCAAGTGCGCGCCAATCGTGCTGTTGCTACCGGTTTTTAATTTTGCGCGAATACGCTCGATCGTTGGCTCAAGGCCGCTTGCGATGATTTCTTGCGCAGCAGTTGCGACTTCAAAGTATGTTACCCCAGGTCTTGTCATTGGTGCGTCCTTGTTTTAATCACCGTGTTTTTTCATGTTGTGTTTCATTAAACATGTTTTACCATTTACGTAAAATTTACGTTGCGCATTCTACAGTCAATTTTATATTCCAGTAAACAGTTTTATCCGTATCTA
>Ga0207113_1166_pt1 | contig 14455 bp, 13 predicted proteins | sample Alteio_BWMinHeat_69_FD_153559 | JGI IMG/M metagenome (GOLD analysis project Ga0207113, IMG submission 153559) | Enriched cells from forest soil in Barre Woods Harvard Forest LTER site, Petersham, Massachusetts, United States -... | ecosystem: Environmental > Terrestrial > Soil > Temperate forest >... | reverse complement strand
GAAATATTGAATCTCTCTTTCATGCTTGAGCGCCGCTTCACGTGTTTCAAAAGTTCCAAGATTTTTACGTTTTCCTGATTTTGGATCTATTGATCGAGAATAGATGCGATACATTCCCGTTTTAAGTTTGCGGATCATCTCTTTACCTCCTTAGAAATATGTTCGATTTTTTTTTACCAGCTCCTACTGAATTATAAGAAAATTGCATTTACTGAAAAGAAATTTATATATACATAAACGTTATTAAAACATATAGTGAAATTGGGAAGGCTTATTGTTTCTAAATATAAAAAAAAGGTGTTTTATGGGCATTGGAAAAATGTTTATTTTGTGGCTCCTAGGAGTTCCTATTTTAGCTATTGTCCTATTAAAAATTTTCGGAATTATCTGAAAAAACATTCCTGGTTCCCTTTTGAGGGTTTTCGAGAATTTTTCGAAAATTTTATTTATCGAATAAAAAACCAAAAATATAACTGATAGAGGCTTCAAAACATAATAATATAATTTAAAAATAAAAAGGAGTTTTTATGAAAAAAGGCATTAGAGATTTACTTGTTGATGAATTGCATGACATCTTGAGTTCCGAAGAACAAATTGTACGGGCTCTTCCTGAAATGGTTGCAGCTTCAGAATCTCTTGATCTCAAAAAAGCATTTGAATTCCACTTAAAAGAAACTAAAGAGCAGATCCAACGATTAGAAAAAATTTTTAAACTTCTTAAACTTGAAAAAAAAGAAAAATTTTGCAAAGCAACGAAAGGGCTTATCGAAGAGTGCAAAGATGTTTTAAAAGAATTTAAAACAAAATCATCCCTTCGAGATACTGCCCTTATTTCAAAAGCACAAAGAATTGAACACTATGAAATATCTGCATATGGAACAGTACGTACATTTGCAAAAGAACTAGGCCTTTACGAAATAGAGAATTTACTTCAAGCAACTTTAGAAGAAGAAGCAAATGCGGACAAAAGGTTAACAAAAATTGCTGAAGGGGGGATGTGGACATCAGGCATTAACCATCAAGCAAACCTGTTGAAAGAGACAGATTCTAGAGATTCCAATCAATCTGTAACTAAGAATAAAAAATCAAAAGACATGATTTTAAAACAAAAAATGGTTCCACAACAACATACGACAAAAAAAAGAAAAGACTTTTCCAGGGCTAGTATTGCTCCAAAAGGCACCATTGCTTCAAGAAAAAAACTCGCTAAAAAAAGTCTTGCAGGAAAAAGGAATACCGTTGTAAAAAAAGCTGTTATCACAAAACGAAATGCTTTCCCAAAATTGGCTCAAAACTTGCACCATTAGCCATCTTAGGAAACCAAGACGAAAGAGATCTATTAAAAAAAAACAAAAGGAGAATCAAATGTTAGGCACAGTATTAATTATTATCTTAATTTTATTGCTTGTTGGAGCTTTTCCAGCATGGCCGCATAGTGTAGGCTGGGGATATGGTCCTAGCGGATTATTAGGAACTATTTTAATCATTCTTCTTATTTTATTATTGCTAGGAAAAATCTAAATTATCCTAGAAACGGCAGTTCAAGGTAATAAAGTGATGCAAGATTTTGAGTTAGAATCACCTCCGATGGGGGTTGATCATTCCCAAAAGGTGAAGGCAACCCCCATCGGAAGTGATTATAGCTCAAAAGATTGTATCAATTTATTGCCTTCAACTGCCGTTTCTAGGATTATACCGAAACACATTCAAAAGTTGGCATTTCGGTTGCGTCAAAGCCCGGGATTCGATCGATAAAAACCAATCTCATATTGCACAATATGGTGTCGTTTTTATCGTCGAATCACTAGAACTTTCGAACAGCCCAAATGCCAACTTTTGATCGCATTCAGTTTTAACCTACCTTCAACTCTTCCGTGCAAAAACATATTGTAATAGAAAGAAATAAGCGATACTATATGCCGAAACACATTCAAAATTAGGGTTCAGAGCCGATTGAAAGCTCGAAATCCCTATTTTGAATGACGTTTGGTATATCAGTGTTGAACCACCATTTCAACATCCACGGCAACTTATTTAAAGGATTTTACATGAAATCTAGCTTACGAATTTTATTTTTTCTTTTGATTACATTCTCTGCACATGTTAATGGTGCCCCCCATCTGATTCTTCATATCGACGTCAACCAAACACTAGTTGCAACAGATAAAGCCGGAGACAAATCTGTTGAAAATAGTCTTAATGAAATGCTCGCAAAAAAATATTTAGGACGCTGGGACCCAAATCTTCCTGAAGAAGTCTCATTCTATCACTACGTGAATAAAATCATGATACCAGGCCCTGCGTATGATAGTGAATTATATAAGCAAAGAAAACGCTACATCCAACATTTTTTGGACTATTTGCAAGAGCATAATAATCCTCTTTATGAATCTGCTTTATCCGATTATAAAAGTGCTTTAAAGGTCTTAAATAGCTCTGAAAGCACTGTTTTCCCCTCTTTTTACTGCTTAATAGAAGAGCTTAATAAACAGCAAATTTCTTATTCGATTATCTTACGAAGTTTTGGCAAAGAACTCCTCGATGTCAGAAAAGAGATTAACAGCCATTGTAACGGAATGATCAGTCAAACAGCTAAGTTTCAAGAGGGAAAGCTCTATTTGGATAATGGAAAAGTCATTGAAAACGGGCAAGAAATCTATCTTGCATTAAAAGGTATTGGACACGTTGCCATTGGCGACGATTGGAATTATTGGAATTCACATGGACTCACAGCACAACACGGCAAGCCTTTTTATATCGATCGAAGTGACATGAAGACATTATCGATTTTTTTTGATGACCATATTGATGAAACAGATCCGATCAAGAACATCATCTGCCCTCTTGACGCTAAAACCAATCAATTAATTCCAATCAAAGAACTTGCTGAATTAGGCTTAGCGGTCCACGTTGAAACACTCCAAGCAATCTTAAACAAGAACTACTTCATCGATCATGTTGAAAAAGCCGTAGCCAATCACCGCCGAGACCCCTAAGGAAGTGTGATGAATAGTTACTTTTTTGTTTGCATTTTTCCTAGGAAAGTTTGATCATGTGCATTAACCTCAATTCTTTTAGGAGCCTCCCCATGAAAAAACAGTTTCTACTCATTCTAACTTCTCTTCTTGCTATCGCTAAAGCATCTGCTCAGGATTGCTGCTACACAAACAGCGGCACCGATTGTTTTGGCTTTGAAGCAGTACTTCTTTATGACATCGGCGGCGGCTACCGTCAAGACTACATAAATTGGAAAACATACCCTGTTTCAGATCCGGGCACCGTCATACAGGAACAGTGGAAAAAACTGCAGATAGGGATCGTCGAAACCAACGCCCAATTTTTAGTATGCGACCATTACCTCGCACGTTTAGACTTTGACTACGGTTGGTTTCAAGATGGAGGTAATCAAACGGTCTCCCATCACAATATCGACATGCACGAGCTGACTGAAAAACTAAAATCAGAGACTCGAGGACGTGTCTATAACATCGATGGCTCTGTAGGCTATCAGTTTAACTTCTGCGATTATCGATATGCTATCACACCGCTAGTTGGGTACTCTTATCACTTTCAAAAATTAAAAAACGATAACTACCGAAATCAACTGGTCAATGCCAAACTTCCAAACTCTAAAGAAAAATTCAAAAACAACTACACATATCGCTGGAGAGGCCCAACCCTTGGTTTTATCACTGCCTATCAAATCGATCCCTACTGGCAGGTTAATTTCATGTACACTTACCACTGGGTTAGATTCCGTGGAAAAATTATAGAATCATTTGTAGAACGCTCCTTAACGGGTTTTCAAAAGTCTAACAGGGGCTACGGAAACGAATTCACTTTGGGGACAACTTATGAGTTTTGTCCCGACTGGCTCTTAGGACTAAAAGTCGACTACAAACTATTCTATGGCCACGGAGGATCTTATAAGACAGAACAAGTTGTCGGTCTATTCACTGATGATAAGGTGGTCTCTCCCCTCCGCGACTTACGTTGGACTTCCGTCAACGCAACGATAGATGTGATGTATATTTTTTAATTCCATTAAGAGTAGGACTCATGAGCGAGCAGCCTTTATATACAAATCGGTTAATCAAGGAAAAATCTCCTTATCTCCAGCAACATGCCCACAACCCTGTTGACTGGTATCCATGGGGAGAGGAGGCTCTGTCCGCCGCCAAAGAACAAGATAAACCGATTTTCCTGTCAATAGGGTACGCGACGTGCCATTGGTGTCACGTGATGGAAAAAGAATCGTTTGAAGACGAGGAGATTGCAAAGTTATTGAACGATGCTTTCATCAACGTCAAAGTAGATCGGGAAGAGCACCCCGAGTTAGACAGTCTCTACATGGAATTCGCACAAACAATGATCGCGGGAAATATCGGATGGCCGTTAAATGTCATACTAACGCCTGCTTTACAACCATTTTTTGCTGCCACCTACCTTCCTGCAAAAAGCAACCATGGGCTTGCTGGCCTAGCAGAATTAATTCCAGGTATCCAAGAGGCTTGGAATGGGGAAGAACGAGAAAACTTGGTGGAGCAAGCACAGGAAATTGTTCGCGTCTTTGCAGAAAATGTCCACACGAAAGGAGATGAACTCCCCGGAAAAGAACAGATTGGCAACACCGCTGAAATCCTTTTTAAAATAGGAGATTCTGTCCACGGGGGAATCAACGGAGCTCCAAAATTCCCTATTGGCTACCAATGGAATTTCCTTATTCGTTATGCCTCTCTGGCAGATGATGGACGCTCTCTTTTTTTAGCTGAGAGAACACTCGATATGATGTACCGAGGGGGGATCCACGATCACCTAGGAGGTGGTTTCTCACGTTATAGCGTCGATGAGCGTTGGTTGGTGCCTCACTTTGAAAAAATGCTCTACGATAATGCCTTGGTAATTTTTTCCTACCTAGAAGCTTGGCAACTTACCAAACGTCCTCATTATAAAGCTATCTGTGAAGAGACTTTAAATTACATTCTACGCGATATGACCCACCCAGAAGGGGGATTTTATTCAGCTGAGGATGCCGATTCAGAGGGGCATGAAGGGTACTTCTACACTTGGACCTATCAAGAAGTGGTCGATATTCTTGGAAGAGAACAGGCAGCCCTTTTCTGCGAATTTTACGACATCACCCCGCATGGAAACTTTGAGAGACGAAATATCCTTAACACTCCAATTCCTCTAGAACCATTTGCTCTAAAAAAGGGAATAGATTCCAAAGTGCTCTCAACACTTTTCAATCAACAGAGAAAAACTTTATGGGAGGTGCGCCAAAAACGGATACCTCCGTTTAAAGACGACAAGATTTTAAGCTCATGGAATGGTCTTATGATCGCTTCCATGGCAGAGGCTGGCGCTGCTTTTGACAATAAAGAATACATCCAGGGTGCAGAACGGGCAGCTTCATTCATAAAAAAATACATGTGGGATAAAGGACATTTATTTCGTCGATGGCGCGATGGGGAAGCTCTTTTCAATGCTGCATTAGATGAATATGCATTTCTCATTAAGGGATTGATCAGCCTTTATGAAGTCAGTGGCTCAACGGAATGGCTCGACTGGGCTATTGGAATGACAGCTATTTTGCGTGACCAGTTTAAATCAGAAGAAGGAGCTTTCTATCAGACCGATGGGTATGATGAGAATATTATTTTAAGAAAATGTCAATTCTCTGATGGGGCAGAGCCTTCGGGGAATGCCATCCACTGTGAAAACCTTTTGCGTTTGTATCATCTCACAAACGAAACCGACTACCTAGAACAGGCAGAAGATATTCTTAAAGCATCAAAGGAATATGTCGATAGTTACTCCCCTGGCTACTGCTATCATATCATGAATCTCATGCGTTACTATGCCAAAGATACAGTAACAGCCGTCATTGCCTTAAATGCAACCGATACAGATCGCGATCAGTTAAGATCGTTATTTTATCAGCAGTTTATCCCCTACCGTTCCATTATTTGGAAAGCTCACGAAGACCAGAGAATTTGTCAGCTAATCCCCTTCCTGAGAAAGCAGGTTTCTATTAATGACAAAACAACTCTTTATCTTTGCCGACAAGAAGAATGCTTAGAGCCTCTTACTAGTCTATCCGAAATGACAGAAACAATACACGATCTATAAACATTGTATTAAAATCTCCATTAAGGTATACTCCCCTTTCTCTATAATTAGGTTACGAAATAACTATGTCAATTAAAGAAAAACTTAATAGTATTTTAAAAAATCAAGCTTTTGATGAACTTGATCCTTACAAAGAACCTCACTCGTGGGAGCCGATGTCCCATGATGAACGAGACTTGTTAGCGAGTTTATTCGTGGCTCAGGGAGAACTTCACCTAAGGAATGGAGATAACAAGGTCATTCACAACTTTGAATTAGCATCAAAGTTAGCTCCAAAAAACTCATCAATACTATTTAAGCAAGCCTCTGCCTATATCACCCACGGCTCCAATCTAAAATGCTTGTTGGAAGCTTCCAAAGTGCTTGAAAGAATTATAGAAATTGATCCTCAATACTCAACAGCTTGGTACTCCTGGGGAGTCGCCCTAATTAAAATTGGCATTCTATATGAAAATACCTCTTACTTTCATTTAGCTCATGAAAAATTCACCGAAGCATATAAACTATTAGATAATAAAGCTGCTAATGAGATTTTAGCTTCTCTCTTCTGGGAATGGGGCGTTTGCTGGGCACATATTGGCAAGAATTCAGGTGAAGCCGCCGATTTCTTTTTATCTAAAGAGAAATTTCTAATCGCTGAAAATTATGGATGCAATCACAGTATATTTTACAATGATTTTGGCGATTCTTTAAAAGAGCTAGCTTCCCTTCTAAGGAATAAAGAGCTTTTTATCGAAGCAGCTAGCTACTATAGAACATCGACAACGATAGACCCCTCTCACTATGCGGCATGGTTAAACCTTGCTACCACCTATCAAAAGCTCTACACGACTGAACAAAGGCTTGATTACTTCGAGGAATCAGATGATGCATTCCAACGAGCCGCTAGCCTAGAAGTTGAAGACTCAAAGCTATGGATGCATTGGGGAGAGCTTTATCTCACTACTGGAGAGCTGAAAAACGATATCAGTCAAATAGAAGCTAGCCTCGAAAAATTCGAAAAAGCCTACAATTTAGATCTAAATTGTGCTGCCGTTCTAATACGTTGGGGGGAAGCGTTACTGCTTCTTTCTGCTGAGAAGGAGAGTCTTGAAAGCCTTCATCTGGCCGAGTCAAAAATTCGCTTGGCCGTAACGATCAACCCTAAAGATTTCAATACTTGGTATTGGTATGGAGTATGCTTGAATGAACTCGGGCGTTATTTTTCTTCGAAAGAATATTACTTCAAAGCTCTAGAAAAATTCCAGCAGGGCCTTTTGTTTGCTCCAAAAAACCTTGCATTGCTCCATGGTAAGGCAATGACTCATTTTTCCATTGGAGAACTGACCGACAACGTTGCCGAGTTAGAACAATCGATCCATTACTACAATCAAATTCATGAAAATGAGGAGGAAATTTCTTCCCAAATCCTTAGCGACTGGGGCATCTCCCTGATGAAATTGGGTGAAATCACACAGGAAAAGCTCCTGATAGAAGCCGCTGTAGAGAAATTCGACCGCGCCGTTGGTCAGTACCTTGACGCTTCTGAAGAGGTTGAATTAGAGTGCCTATACAACTATGGATGCGCGATGGATTACCTAGGAGAATTTCATGAAGAGCCAGCTTATTACGAAAAGGCTATTCATATTCTCTCTCATGTACTCGAACTTGACCCTCAACAACCGCATGCTCTTTACCACCTCGCTTTGGCTTACCTTCATCAGGGAGAGCTTAGCTCCGACATCGAGAGTCTTCACGAGGCCGTCTCCCTCTTTCAGACACTTCTTCAACAAGATCCTGAAGATGAAATGGGGTGGAACGACTGTGGAATGGCCTTCTTAAATTTAGCAGTACTTACAAATGACCCTGTACAGCCCGAACAAAGCAAATTTTTCTTTCAGGAAGCAGAAACCAATTTACATCAGGCAGCCTCCCTCGGCAATGAATATGCATTTTATAACTTAGCAAGCCTCTATGCGCTGACAGGTAACACCTCTGCGGCGATCCACTATATAGAGAGAGCTGAAGCCGGCAATGCGCTTCCCCCTCTTGCAGAAATCATGAATGACGAATGGTTTGAAAATTTACAGGGAGACCCTTTATTCAGACAGCTCATCTCAAGGCTCATTCACAAAAACAAAGATGATCTAAATCATTGACTCGTTTGGCTGAGACATAAGGGTAAAAACCAGCTCCGCTCCATGCTTTATCCCGAACATGACTCACTCGGACATAAGGGGCATTTTCTGTAGAGGCAGCAGTATGAATGAAACTCCCCTCTTTCAGATGAAAGCCTACATGTTTAATTTTATCCTCGCTAAAACCAAAAAATAATAGATCGCCCGGTTCTAACTGATTCAATGGAACTAACCCAGATAACCCTTCCCACACATATTGATCTTCAGCATCGCGGGGCAAGTAGATTCCCATCCGACGAAAAAGCATCTGCACATAACCGGAACAGTCGTAACCAAAGCTTGAGCGCCCTCCCCATGTGTAAGGAAGTCCTAAGAACTTATGGGAAAGGATGATTAACGACTGAAGATCGATTGGTCTCCAGTCGAATGCAACGTCTCCTCTCTGGATAAAACCTCGGAGCCCATTGGGGAAAGCGACCTCAATCCAACGTCCATCATCCAACTCGCGACATAATTGTAAACGACTTTCAAAAGGCAACGTGAGTATCGGACCATAAATCGTATCTGGTTCCCGATAGAGATGAGCCGCACATCGATCGACAACAATTTCCTTTCCATCAGATAAAAACGGGGTTGAGCGTTCACACACGGAACCATCGGCAATCCATCCCTCATAATGATCGACAGAAGTGGCTATTTTCAACCACCCATCGATACTATCGAGAACCGCGATTTCTTCAGAGAACAGCGCCTCGGAAACAACCTCAGAGAATACGGAGGGTTCCCGGCGCATCGAAACTGCAGGCTTAATGATATAACGGAACATTTTTAAAGGGCTGCATTTATTGCGGCTGCCAAAGTTTCTTTGTCACGAACCCCAACAATCCGCTTCACCTCTTTGCCATCTTTAAAAATGATAATGGTCGGAATAGAAGTCACAGAAAAATCACTTGCAACCATTTGAGCTTGCTCGATATCAACTTTAGCTACAGTTGCCTTACCATGAAATTCCGAAGCTAACTCCTCTACAATAGGAGCTATCATCCGGCAAGGACCACACCAATCGGCATAGAAATCAACGAGAGTGACACCATGTGCAATGGTCGATTTGAAGTTGTTATCGTCTAAATATTTAAGATGTTGTGCCATGAAAAAACCTCTTTTAGTGATAAATAATGGATTACACTCAGTGTAACATCCCCACCGTTTTCACACAAGAGAAGGAAAGCAGAAAAAGAAACAATAAAATTTATAAAATTAACCAACCGCCATAGACAAACAACAATGGACAGACGTGGACACTGTGGACATCATGGACTATAGTCCATAATGTCCACATTTGTCCATAATGTCCATAAAAAAACGAAAACAAATAAATAAAATCAGCAATTAGGACCGAGAAGAATTTTTTAAATAATTCCCATTTACCCTCGTAAATTATCTCACTCCTAGTCGCTGAAATAAAATTAAAAATAAATAATTCACATAATAATTCACATTAAATTAGTTTGTCATATATAATAAATTATACAGTGATTAATATTATAGTGTTTAATTGGAGGTTATATGGCTAATAATGTAAGAGGCCCAACAAACCAAGGAAATCAAGAATTCAGCTTATCCAAACTAGGACCAGCACTAACTTTAGGGAAGACAGCATACGGCATGGGACGTTTACAACTCGGTACTGTCATCGGTATAAAGAGCGATAGCCTTAATTTCATATCGCGCTGGTTTAAGACGCTATACACCCATAAAGAAGTCTCAGTCTCGGGTGTTAAATACCTCGTAAATATTGAAAAATTTAGAGCGGGACTTAGTTCTTTAGCCGGAAACATATCTCGAGAACTCGCTGTTCAACTATTAACAAACGCAGAGCTTACTGCGGGAAAAAATGTCATCAGGACACTTGAAGCAATTCAAAAAAACGTCTCGCAAGTAATCGACGATACAACAGCTGTGTTAATGAGCAAGAATCCATCTAACAAAGAATTTCGAAACTATATGGCAATAAAAGCAAATCCTGGCTTCAGAGAGGAACAAGTTCGTAATTTTATTTTCTCTTCGAATCTACAAGAAAAAATGGTTCAAGTAGTTAGAAGCTTCAGTAATTCTGCTATTGAGGACGCATTCATTTCATTCGTTAAGTCAGACCTACTAAACTATAAAGGTACTAATTATTCCGGCCGCCTTGAATTCCTTTTAGCCCCTAGACAAGTAGCTGCGTTTCGTGAAGTGTATGCTGAACGCGTCGGTGGACGGGCAATACGCGAAGAGATCACTCGCCTTCCTGTATTCCATATAGCAAGAGAAGTGGAAAGAGCCTCACCACGAGGATCCCCAGTGGTTTCCGCTTCCTCATCTCCAAGAGCGTCTGAATCAGAACCAATGTCTCCACAAGTATTATCGCCAGCAGCATCGCTAGATTCAGACAGTGCTTCTGTTTTTTCGTCTGCATTGGAATTGCCATCTGCACCATCGTCTCCGGCACCATCAGTACCGCCATCCCCATCAGCTGCTGCAATTGAATTACCAGTACCATCATCTGAACCGGAATTAGTTATATCGGCTGCTTCTTCCGTCCCTACCCCGGAAGTACAATCTTTTGCTAGACAAGAAACAGAAAAATTATTTAAAGAATACACAAAACTCGAAAGTATAATTGACAAGGAAAAACTGATCGCTGAGATAGAGAGTATAGAGACTACAAAACAAAAACCTCTTATTTCCATGATAAACAAAGTGGTATCAGAGAGTAGTGAGGGAATGTGGGGCATACTGGTTAAAGGTGTTCTTAAAAATTTTGGAATCAGACTATAACACAAAATCTAAGTATCTAGACAAAAGGACAAAGACCCGGACGGTCTTTGTCCTTTTTTTATGCCATCTAAAACCTGTTAAATAACGCGAGTTTTGGATAAGCAACGGCATTGGGGTCTGGCTATAGCTTCGAAGTTTTAATGAGTGCAGTGTTTAAGCCGCGAACGCGGCAGCAGCATGTAGCCATGGGCGTGAGCCCATGGAGAGGTCAATTAATTATATGAGCCGCGAACGCGGCGACAGATTTCATGTAAAACGTAAGTCAACGAATTTTATAAATTTTCCTGTCGCCGCATTCGCGGCTCTTCGTTTTATTTTAGTTTTCCATGGGCTCACGCCCATGGCTACATGCTTTTGCCGCATCCGCGGCTTAGACACTATCCATTAAAATTTCTAGACTATAAGAAGCCTTCTAGCCAGCCTTCGCTTATCCAAAACTTGCGTTAAATATGTCAGCAAATCTGTGTCTAATATAGTGCGAAAGTCCTCTTTCGCTTTACCCTGGATAACAAAAGCGAAAGAGGACTTTCGCACTACTAAACGCTTCGCATGGCATTAAAGTAAGGGTTATTAGACTTCTTTCGAAATTGAAGCAAACTTCCACTTGCCAGCGTCAATCGTATCCGTGTATACTCAAACCACTATACTTAAAGAAGGACCCTTGCCTCATGGATACAATTGTCGACATTCTATTAAAAAAATTTCATCGCGCTATCGTCGATGTTTATCCACAGTTATCAGAAGAAACAGCTCTAGAAATTGTCCAGAGTACACAGGAAAAATTTGGCCATTATCAGTGCAACTCGACAATGAAACTGACAAAACTTCTAGGACAACCGCCACGTGCCATTGCAGAAAAACTTGTGGCGGCAATCGATAAAAACGACGATCAGGGTAGAGCCGTGATTGCGAGTCTCTCCATTGCCGGTCCGGGTTTTATTAACATTACTCTAGACCATCATTTTCTCTCCCGACATGTCAATCATATGTTAGGAGATCCTCATTTAGGAATTGAATTGCCGGCTACTCCCCAACGCATCGTCATCGATTTCTCTTCCCCTAATACAGCTAAAGAAATGCATGTGGGACATCTTCGTTCCACGATCATCGGAGATTGTCTTGCTCGTCTATTTGAATTTTTAGGGCATGATGTCCTTCGCCTAAACCACATTGGCGACTGGGGTACAGCCTTCGGCATGCTGATCACCTACATGAAACAACAAGCCCCTCAGGTGCTCAGTGGGGAGCAGGAAACGAACCTCACTCACCTCGTCGCGTGGTATAAAGCCTCTAAACAACACTTTGATAATGATCCAAAATTTAAAAAGGATTCTCAATTAGAGGTTGTCGCTTTACAAAGCGGCAATCAAGAGGCTCTTAAATCTTGGCAAATCATATGCGACATCTCACGTAAGGCCTACCAAGAGATCTATGATCTCTTAGATATCGACCTGATTGAAAGAGGAGAATCATTCTATAATCCGATGCTAGCAGATACTGTAGCCGATTTGGAAGCCAAAGGGCTAATCACTCTTTCCAATGGTGCTAAGTGCATTTTCATCGAAGGATTTCAAAATCGCGATGGAGATCCCCTGCCACTGATGCTTCAAAAATCTGATGGAGGATATAACTACGATACGACGGATATGGCAGCTATTCGACAGCGTATTACCGATGAAAAAGCCGACAGGATTATTTATGTTACCGACGCAGGACAAGGACAACATTTTGAGATGATCTTTAAAGCGGCTGAAATGGCTGGGTACCTCGATCCTAAAAAAGTGAAAGTCGATCACGTCCCCTTTGGAATGGTTTTAGGAAGTGATGGAAAAAAATTCCGCACTCGCTCAGGTGATACTGAACGACTCATTGATTTGATTGACACTGCGATTAAAGAAGCGGATAACATTCTGAAAGAACGGGCGATCGAGATATCTGCGGAAGAACGAAAGCAACTTGCTAAGACACTGGGAATTAATGCGATCAAATATGCCGATCTTTCCTGCAATCGCATTAGCGATTATACTTTTAGCTATGAACGGATGCTCCGCTTTGAAGGGAACACAGCAGCCTTCCTCATGTATGCTTTTGTCCGAGTTGCCGGAATCAAACGCAAAATCCAAGCAAGCATCAACCTGCTCCTTTTAAACCATTCTATCCATCTCGAACACCCTTCGGAAATCGCCCTTGGGCTGCATCTCGCCCAGTTTGGCGAAACCCTGAAATCGGTCGATAGTTATTTACTCCCCAATCAACTTACCGAGTATCTTTACCTACTTGCGGAAAAATTCAATGCCTTTTTCCGGGATTGCAGAGTCGAAGGCTCCCTCGAACAAAACCCTCGTCTACTTTTATGCGAGGTGACAGCAAGGGTCATGAAACAGGGAATGGAAATTTTAGGACTCCACACAATCGACCGCATGTAACTGAAAATGGGGTGTGATTAAATGTGTAACTTGATAAAATGCACAATCATGAGGCTATGCACAAAAAAGATTTAAAACACCGAGGACACAGAGGAACACAGAGAGGGAGCAGGGGTTTCTGATTTCAGGAATAAAAATAACAGGATAGGCAGGGTCGGCTTCGCCGGCAGGATTATAATAGGATAGTTAATTCTAACTTCAGAGAATGCTTTTGGTTCATCACGCAAATGAGTACTTAACAAAAGATAATTTTGTGGCTACCATCCTCTCTTTGTGTCTTTGTACCTTCGTGCCTTTGTGTTTAATTATTAATCAGTTGTCAGCATGAATTGCCGCGCAAAACCATAAAAATTAAACACAAAGACACGAAGGTACAAAGACACAAAGAGTTAAAAAATTATGAGCAAGATGAAAAAAACAAAGGACAATAAAGGATTAGATTACTATTTGAATCTTCCTTGGACCTATACCATCGAAACAGAAATCCATGAAGGATCAAGTTATTACATTATCAGAGTTAATGAGCTACCAGGCATCTGCACGGATTCAGAAAGTCTAGATGAAGGCATGAGTGAAATAAAGAGCCTTATTGCGTGTGCTATAGAGATCTATCATGAAAAAGGGGAACCAGTACCTGAACCGATTGATCGAGATCATTTTAGATGAAGTACAAAGGTTATACCGGTCACGTTGAATATGATGATGATGCCAAAATTTTTCACGGAGAAGTACTCGGGATTAAGGATGTCATTTCATTAACAATAGCTTTGCGCGTATTATTGACAAAAGGTCTGGAAAGAGTTAAAAAATCTATAGATAACTCAATCAAAATAAATCAAACAGTTCTAGACGATGTCAATGCATTTGTTGATTATTACGCCAAATTTGCACCTCAGGATTCCAACTAGAGCGTATTAATCAACGCGATGTGCAACTAAAAATGTGAGTGATAAAACACGC
>Ga0207113_1164_pt1 | contig 14753 bp, 12 predicted proteins | sample Alteio_BWMinHeat_69_FD_153559 | JGI IMG/M metagenome (GOLD analysis project Ga0207113, IMG submission 153559) | Enriched cells from forest soil in Barre Woods Harvard Forest LTER site, Petersham, Massachusetts, United States -... | ecosystem: Environmental > Terrestrial > Soil > Temperate forest >... | reverse complement strand
AGCGCCTTTTAAGATTCTTTACTCAATTCTAATCTTTGAGCGATGGCAAGATTGATCACTGACAATAAACCAACAGCCATAAAAGTGATTGCTAGTGGCAGTATAGATCTATCAGAGAGATGAGAGAAAACAAAGGTGCTGATAGCTCCTAGAAGGAACTGAAAAGTTGTTAGTAGAGCTACTGCTGCTCCAAAGTGACCGTTGAGGAAACTATAAGCTTTGGACGCGGCATTTGCAACGCATAAGGGGAGGGAAGTGAAATAGATAAGAGCAGGCAGAAGCAAAGACCATGTCGTTAAAATCCCTTGCAAATGGAAAAATAGTAACAAACAGCCGGCAAGTCCCATAAAAATTGATCCGAGACGAACGATCGATGTTGAAGAAAAACGATGGATAAAAAGTAGATTTATAAAACCTGTCACAATGATCGTTCCTCCGACATAGAGCGCAAGAGATCCGTATTCAATGGGTGAGAGGCCGATAACTTCCTGAAATAAAAAGGGACTGACGGTCAAGTAACCAAACATTCCAAAAGCTGGAAGGATAAAATTGATGCTATAAGCAATAAATAGCTTGTTACTTAGGGGATTGCGATAAGTAGAGAAAATTTCTGATAGCTTGGTTTGTGTCTTTTTGGTCAGAGTTTCGGATGAGAATGCAACCCAAACAAAAATTAAAGCCATATAGGATGCGAGAAAAGTAAAAGTAGCTTTCCAACCAAATTGCTCTTGCAGTATCCCTCCTATTGTCGGGGCAACAGCTAAAATAAGGGGCATACAAGCAGTTGTCAAAGCTATTTGCTTCCTAAATGCCTCTCCGGTGAAAAGATCAGATGTCGTTGCCCGTCCACAAATCATTACCGCAGCTACCCCAATCCCTTGAATAAAGCGAAAAAATGTGACTGTTTGGATATTCGGAGCAAAAATACAGCCCAAAGTAGAGATAAAAGCGATTGCTAGTCCTGCTAATATCACCTTTCGACGTCCTAGATGATCAGATAAAGGACCGAAAACTAATGGTGAGAGGGAAAAGCTAAAGAGAAAAGTGAAGAGAGTCATCTGAACTTGATGGTCACTTGCCTCAAAATAGACGGATAAGGCAGGGAGGGAGGGGAGGTACATATCAGAGGACATGAATCCAAGAGAAATCAATACTAAAAGATATGCTGTCGTGTAGGCTGTCGATTTCATCAAAGTTCCTTTTAGAGCGGATTATATAGTATGAGAGAATTCATCCGCTACACCTAATAATAGCTATTATGATATATGATAGTTTATGAAGACTGTACGAACATCAATACCTCGTAAGATTAATTCTTGGCGTGGAGCGGCTATCCTTTATGGCGATCTCGGAACTAGCAAAGCGTATGTCTTGGGACTAGCCTTCGCTCTTGCCAGCTACAGTTCATTTTGGTATATCCTTGCTGTCAGCGTTTTGACATTGCTAATTGGCCTTAACTACATTAAAATTTGCAAGTTTTATCCGAATGGAGGTGGGGTTTATGCGAGTGTTCGCAACCGTTCAAAGGTCTTGGCTGTACTCGGCGGTTTTTTTCTAATTTCAGACTATCTGGTAACCGCTGCTCTTAGTGCCACCTCTGCCTTTCATTACCTTGGTGTTTTAAATCCTGAAATTTGGGCAATTAGTTCTATTGCAGTGATCGGTTTCATGAATTTTTTAGGGATTAAACGCACTGGTAATCTTGCGATTCAGTTGGCTATTCCTATGGTCATATCTGTGATCTTTCTTGGGTTGTTAAGCACTCCTTTTATTCCGAAAGCTGTTCATCATCTTACTCCTATTTCAGGCGACTTTAGAGCCGATTGGGCTGTATTTGTCGGAATTATTGTGGCCTTATCCGGAATAGAATCTATTGCTAATACAACAGGATCTATGAAACTTGACCCAGGATCGACATTAGAAAATCCATCTATTGTTAGAACGGCTACCCCAGCGATTGTTATGGTCATAGCTGAGGTCTGCATTTTTACTTCCTTGTTAGGACTAGCGATGAATGCATTACCCGGCTTAGAAATTAGCAACGGAGATGTCAATGCTCCCGGATATCCGAATGTCCGAGACGCTATGTTGAACTATATGGGGGATGTTTTTGGAAGTTCTGCTTTTGGGGCAACGTTTGGACATTATTTTGCTTTAGTTATTAGCATCGTGGTTGCTCTATTACTTTTGTCTGCTGTCAACACAGCAATGATTGCACTTAATTCATTGCTTTTTATTATGTCGAGCGATGGAGAAATGCCTGATCAACTTCGAAAACTCAACCGTTTTGGCGTGCCGATATATTCCACATTTTTGGCTTTTTTATTGCCGATTGGCATCTTGATTTTTGTTAACGACATTTCAGGGTTGGCCGCTCTTTATGCTGTTGGGTTTGTAGGGGCAATTGCAGTCAATCTAGGGGCTACTTCGACAAACCTGACTCTTCCCTTTAAAAAGTGGGAACGAATTCTCATGTTTGGAACTTTTATCATTATGACCCTTATTGAATTGACATTGTTTATCGATAAATCACAAGCACGTCTTTTTGTTATAACTATCGTAGGAGTGGGACTTCTTGTACGAGCATTAATAAAAGAACGCAAAGAAAACCTTGAGATAAGCAATGCAGCGTTGTTAAAAAGTGATTTGCCTGAACTCCCTAAAGGTGATGAAGGAGGGGTGCTTGTCGCTATTACAGGCACAGGAAAAACGCTTGAGTATGCTATAGATGAAGCTAAAAGCCATCAGCTTCCGCTCTTCATCTTATTTGTACGCGAACAGCAATTCGTCTCCGAAATTGATCAGAAGAAAACATCGGCTCAGGATAAAGATGCACTTGAAGTTTTTGAATATATGAACAGCTACTCACTTAAAATTCCTATGGAATTATTATATACAGTGACAGCACATTCTGCTCATAGTGTTGTTGAAATAGCCAAAAAGAAAAAAGTGAATAAGGTTGTTATCGGAAAAAAAAGAGGAAAATCAGGATTTTTGCGATTCCTTAGAGGCACAATCATTAATGACCTTTCTAAAATGATGCCGAAAAATATGGATTTAATAGTCGTTTATTAAACCTCATTGAAAGAGATTATGGATGCGATGAGGGCATATATTTTGCTGTTGTTGAGATGTGCTCCTCTATTGGTTTTGAATCACGTTTGTTATCCTTTTTATAAAATTTTTCCCATAGCAAGATCGTAAGGACTCGGTGGATCTCCACTAGGGTCATCAAAGGGCATTTCTATATAACCGTTCTTGCGATAGAATTTTATTGCGTCAGGTCTAGCTTCGTCGTGGAGGGATTTAACATTTTTTGCTTTCAGCCATAGCTCACAAAGATGCAAAAATTGACTGCCTAACCCATGATTTCTGTACAGTTCATCAATGACGATAATTCTCAAAGCGGCTCGATGGTGTGGCCAAAGTTGGATATGTGCATAGCCGACCATTGTATCGCCTCGATAGAGAATGAAGTGAACATGTTCTTTGTGATCAAAAGTCCATGTATAGGGATCTTGTATCGATAAAGGCTGAAAAAAGTACTTATTTCTTAATCTTTTAGCAACATCCCACTCACTATCTTCGACACATTTCTTAAGACGAATTTGGTTAGATTCTTTTTTCACAAGTAGTTTCCATTTTTTTGCTTTTACGCGTATGATAAATGCTTCCTGATTGAGTGTACAAGAAAAATATCAGTGGTGTACATTGCATGAGAAGGTTTAAGTGCAGAGGTGCAAAGATAAGAAAAAGAGATTTCTGGTTTCAGGAATAAAAGAGAACAGGATAGGCAGGATCGGCTTCGCCTCAGGACAACCCTTCCTCTTTTCCAACTTATACTCTATATTTTATTGGATTCAACTCTCTTTTTATCAACGCAGAGGCGCGAGAGGCGGGGAGACGCAGAGGGGCGAAGTGTATGAAAAATTTATCTTTTCGACTTTTCTCTGCGCCTCTCCGCCTCTCGCGCCTCTGCGTTAATATTAGAAGGTAATAGAAACCAAAAAATGTGAGTATAAGCATGCTCCCATCCTGCCGGCGAAGCCTCCTGTTCTTCTTTATTCCTGAAAGCAGAAATCCCCTTCCTATCTTTGTATCGCTTCGCGTAACACTAAATTTTTTCATGGGAAAATTTATTGGTTCTAAATAGAATAGGAATAGCTTTGACGTGGGAGGTATAATGATTAGAGCAATTTTGATTCATGGTAATGGCAATAGCAAACCAACTGATAATTGGTTGCCATACCTTAAAAAGGAACTTGAAAAACTTGGCGTATTGGTAGATGCCCCTCAATTTCCGGATGCAGAATTAGCTAGGAGTTCTTATTGGATTCCGTTTTTGGAAAAAGAATTGAAAGCAGATGAAAAAACGATAATTATAGGGCACTCCTCAGGGGCAATTGCAGCTATGCGATATGCAGAAAACCATCGAATTCTAGGATCTGCTTTGATAGGGGCTTATTACACAGACCTTGGGTATAAAAACGAAAAATTGAGCGGTTATTTCGATTCTCCATGGAATTGGGAGGCTATTAAGAAAAACCAAAAATGGATTATCCAATTTGCAGGGGCAAACGACCCTTGGATTCCACTCAGAGAGGCTCATGTTGTTAGGGATCAATTGGGGACTATTTATTACGAATCTCCAGATCAAGGTCATTTTGGTGGAGATTACTACAAAGAAACTTTTCCAGAGCTTCTAGAGGCGATTAAAAGAAAAATCGACGAACCTTTAGTTTCGAAAGAGGTCTAACGAAGTTGGGTGCTTATAAGCGGTCACTTCGAGCCGACGGATCTTGAAGTGTACTTCTCCGTTTGGAAAAGGGGACTCTAGTTTGAGAAATCTATCAATGACTTGGGTGAGGAAATCTGCTTTTAGGCCTTGTGGCAAGGGCCGAAGGTAAGGGAACCATTGGCTGATGAATTTTTCAAAGACTTGTCGAGAAGGAAAAACATCTTTTTGTGGAACGACTGCCAACCTAATCGGAATGAATCCGTTAGATGTGAGCATTTTTTCATACTGAACATCGTCAACGAAATTCCATCCTGTAGAAAAATCACAAAAGTAAGATGACCATTCAGGAAGAGAGATAATTTCTGTAACAGCTTGTTTGAGCGCTTCTGGAAGTCCCATGGGCATTGTTATCGCTAGGAATCCACCATTACTTTTTAAGCCATTGTAGGCCCCTTTAAGAAAAGCGTCGTGTTTTTCTATCCACTGCAGCGTTGTAAAAGAAAAAATAATGTCAAATTCATTATCAAAATCTAAGTTTTGAGCATCTTTAAGGAAAAATCCCAGATTGGGAACGGTTTGTTGTGGGAATGCTTCTTGAGCAAATGTAATCATTGCAGGCGAGATATCAACCCCAACCGCTGAACCGTCTGGAATCTTTGCGGCGATTTCTGCTGTGATTTTACCATCTCCGCAGCCAACATCTAAAATCCTCTCGTTTCCTGTGATGACGACATGTTTCATTAGATCTGTTGCCGCATTTTTTTGTGAAGAAGAGTTGTGGTAATACTCCTCCGCTTTCCAATAATCTGGGTTTTCTCCAGATGTCACAGAGGAGGGAAGGGCGAAAAGAAGAAATATTATTAGTAGGTTTCTCATACTGGAGGAGCCTAGCAGATTTTGAATAGAGAATGCAAGTTTTTTATACCGAATCACTGTGTTTAAATTAATTTTTTATTTACATAAAATAATTTAAATATGATGATGAGCTTAATAGGTTGATTAGACTTAAACTAATCAAATAGGAGGTTGTTATGGTAAAAAAATATAGAGATGAAGAGCAGGAGTCAGTAAAAGAGGCTATGCATAAGATGAAAGAAGGGACGTTGGAATCAGGAAAAAGCCATAAGAAAGTAACGGACCGAAAGCAGGCGATAGCGATAGGACTTTCAGAAGCTAGAAGAAAACGGTAAAAGTTTCTGAAGAAACATCTTGGAAAATGCGTTAGGGAGTAATTATGTTAAAGTGGGCATTTATTTTTTTGATCATTGCGATCATTGCTGGGGTATTAGGATTACCTTCTGTTGCGGCCGTTTCAGGTGAGATTTCTAGAATTTTATTTATCTTGTTTTTGATAATTTTTATTCTTGCTCTGGCTTTAGCCTTGATAGTTGTATGAGAAGTTGGTGTATATCCAATTTAAATTTCTAGATTTTCACCTGTTTTGAATGCGATGTCCACGACACCTCGTGGTGCAAACATATCTATAAAGTGTTTGTACATTTCTAATCTGCTATTTCCGCCGGAGGTTGTTAAAAGCAACTCTTGAGCGTAAACAGCGATATCTTCCACAATTCGTTCATGCCTATAATACGCTAAAGTAGGCATATCAATCTCTGTTTTTCCGTAACCTTGATAAAACAACTCTTCTTCTCCTGGATTATTCCAAACATTAGCAACACCTCCACCAACAAACATGAGGTCTCTTTCTTTTGGTGCCATAATGGGTTCATCCCAATCCACTATGTAAATAGAGCCTTTTGCATCTATCAATACATTTCCTCCGTGTATATCAGAATGGCATAGCACGAATTTGGTTGGTTTTTCATGAATCTCTTGAGCAAAAAAATCAGCTTTCTCTACCAGACGGTGAATCTCTTTTTTATGATCTTTCATAAAGGTGAGCAGCTTTTTAGCCACTTCGTCCCCATTTGACATGGTGTCGATATGACTATACAATGACCGAACGATATCTCTCCATTTAGGTGAGTAGGTCTCTTTTCTTATGTTGTTTTGAATTGCCAGCGGCACTTTAACTTCATGAATCTTTTTCAAGACCTTACCGAGGGTAAGCCATTGATCATCTGTTAGATTTTGATCAAATCCATTATGACTTTCAACAAACGGATAAACAATGAGAGTAAAGTTATCAATGGATTGTGTGAGCTGTCCCTGAAATGTTCTTAATGGAGGAATGATCTGTTGAATTCCTTCTTCGTGTAGTAAGGAAAGAATAGCGATGCTGATATCGTGATGATGGCCGTGCTTTAGTTTTATGAAATAACTTTGATCATGCGCTTGAGCTTTGTATACCGACGCATTCATATCTGCGCCTAAAGGGAGTAAGCTGAGCGTAGTGGCCTTAATGCCGTAATAGACATTTAAGCACTCAATGATACGTCGATCTGGAAGAAATTGTCCTGCCATTATAGTGTTCACTATAAAAATCAGAAAAAGCACCAATTACAATTGCTTTTTCATGACTTAAGTTTTAAAACACCCTCCCCCTACGTCGTTAATGACTACGGTAGCAAGGGCTGAGATTATACCAACGACGATAAAGGAAGTTAAGTGTCTTTTACATCTTCCCCAATGCCAGTTAGTTACATTTTCTAGGTTATGATTTTCTGCAACTTCTAAAGAGGTAGGCATTGTATCAGCCTTTGATTCACCTGTGGTGTATGCCTGATCTGGTATATCTTCTTTTTGGTCCGAGTTGATTTCTGTCTGATTCTGTTTAACTTCTATTGCCGTTGGGCGGGGGGCAATTTCAGTTTCTGAAGGGTTTTTTTGGTTGTTTTCCTCTGTGTGGACTTTTTGAGAACAAATAGCCTTAATTTTTGTCCATGCCTGATTACAATGAGATAATTTCCATACATAATCCGTTGCGGAGTCAATCCGACTTGATATGGCGTTTGCCCCTGCTGCGATAGCTATAACAGGACGTAATATTTTGGATTTGCAATTTGAATTGGATTGGGCTGCTGGATCGTAGGATGATTCCCGTCTCTGTTTTTGTTCTTTCTCTAAAAGATTTCTTCTAACTATGATTGCATTAGCATGTACAAGTCCCGTGATCACTAGGAGTGGCAGTGGCATATATAAAGCGATTCGCCCTTCAGAAGACATAAAGTGATCCGAACACCAACTGTGAGTGATACTTTTTTGAATAGCTAAAACGGCACATCCTAGCGTCGTAGCAACAGTTAAATAATCAAGAATTCTTACACATCCACCTATCGTATCGAAACCTTTTTCTGAAAAAGAAATAGTTCTGGTATTGACTTCAAGATTGCTCATGCTGTTTACCTTTATGAATTCACCCGAGATGTTAGCACAGGCAATCTAAAATGCACAAGTTTTTTCAGAGCGAGTGTGTTTCGGTATGTTTTACTTATTGTTTTTATTAATTTTGGTTTATTACTTTTTTACTTTTTGTTTGACTTTTATTAAATAACATTGTAGAATCCATTTTTATTATTGCATTTATATTAATTAAAAGCGAGGTTGTTATGGATTTTTGTGAAACAAATATTGTAGGAAGCACCGGAAAAAGTTCGGTTGAAATTGATTTTAATCCAGCAGAAATCAATGTGGGAGAGGCTGTTAAAGACGGATTGATAAACGTTGGAGAAGCTGCCAAAAAAGCATTTACGACACTCGCTACTATTTTCACAAATCCAATTTTAACGATTGCTGTAGCATTTGTAAATCTCACAGGTTTAAGATCGATTTCTATTAGTACTAGATTTAAATTTTTAGAAAAGCCACTTCAATCAATAAATGTTACTTTGTTGACACATGAAAATTCCTATTTTCATCAAACTGTTACAAGCGTGGCAAAAAAATCTTTAGCGACACTTGTTCTTATTTTTACAAATTCTATTTTGAGCATCTCTGTTGGTTTGATGAAGCTCACAGGGTTCACAATTATTTCTAGCATAGCGATTGGAATGTCAACAAAAGGGCTTCATTCAGCCAACCTCAGTTTTTCTAAGTATGCCTATGCTCCTTTTCAACAATGGGCAAAAGCACTTAGTGATGAAAACACCCGTATTATTCAAACTGACAAAGTGCTGTCTATTAGAAATGGTGCTTTGTTCTTTAATCCAGAAAATTATAAAAAACAGGTTATTGATTCACTAAAAGCAATCATTGCCCCGATTTCTTTAGCTTCGAGTGCTGTACTAATTGCATTAGCTATCGCAACTAAACCTTTGCATTTAATGGTCTTTACTGGAGTGTTACTTGATTTCCTACTTGTGAGGGGACCTATGCATTTGAATCAGAAAATCGCTTATGGAACATATGTTCCTTTACAACTACTTTCTGAGGCGATAATAGAAATACAATATGGGATTGCGGAATCAGAAGGGTTTGATCTAAGACCGAGACCGATGGGAGTAAACCTGTAACATTGGGCCGGTTTTTATTGATCGAATCCCGGGGCTTTCGCGCGGCCCAATCGTCAAAGTTATTGTTGCCCAACTCCTAAATGGGGCTGGGTTTCATTTCCATTTTTTGTTGTCTTTCGAATTGTTGCCTTTTATATAAAAAAACTTGCTAGTGACCGTTTTATTGTGGTATGCTTGCGTTGGATTTATCGGGATACTTTGTTTATGCAAAAAGACATCCGGCGCACCCCTCGCAACTATAATGGAACCTCTCTGACTACACACAGGGTTGGGGATTTGCTTTCCGATGTCTTGTCTGGAATTAACAATGTGTACCAAAAAAGACCCGATCTTATTGTGAAGGCATGGCCAGAAGTCATTGGTCCTAAGTTGGCTCCGATGACAGAAGCCCTTTCGTTAGATGAAGATGTCCTGATTGTGAAGGTCAAAAATTCCACGTTACACAGCTTGTTAACCCGCGATAAATTCCATATCCTAAGGGCTATTAAACAAAGGTTTCCAAAAGCGAACATCCGGAACATCATTTTCCGCATTGCTTAATTAATTTTATATAAAGGTATCGCATGTCTCAAGATAAGCAAGATCCGCAAAATGCAAAGACAATCGTTCAGCCGCATGAATACAATGCTAGCTCGATCACAGTACTTGAGGGCTTACAAGCCGTTAGAGAGCGTCCTGGTATGTATATTGGCGATACCGGGGTTAACGGCCTTCACCAACTCGTCTATGAGGCTGTAGACAACTGTATCGACGAGGCTATGGCTGGACATTGCTCGGCAATTTATGTCATCCTTCACAGCGATAATAGCGTCACAATTGAAGATAATGGGCGCGGTATCCCTGTAGGCAAGCACGAAAAAGAATCGATTAAACAAGGACGCGATGTCTCGGCTCTTGAAGTGGTGATGACGATCTTGCATGCTGGGGGTAAATTCGATAAAGAGACATATAAGGTCTCCGGAGGCCTTCACGGTGTTGGGGTCTCTTGCGTGTGTGCTTTATCGAAAAAAATGATCGTCCAAGTCTTTAAAGATGGCAGCATTTATGAAATGGAGTTTTCACAGGGAAAGGTCAGTCGTTTATTACAGGTTACCGGGACGACGACTAAACGTGGAACGAAGATTACTTTTTGGGTCGATGAGACCATCATGAAGGAGCAAGTTTTTGATTACGACATCCTTGCAAAGCGCTTGCGTGAACTTGCCTTCCTGAACAAAGGGATCAATATCTATTTCCATGATGAGCGCGATAACGATAAAGACGATGTGAACTTTTGTTATAGCGGGGGGCTGCTCTCATTTGTTTCCTATCTAAACGAAAATAAAAGTCCAATGTTCCCAACGCCGATCTACTTTCACGGTTCACGCCAAGGAGACGACGCTCCGGTTGAAGTTGAAATTGCCTTACAGTGGAATGACGGCTATAATGAAATGGTTTACTCTTATGTCAATAACATTGCTACTAGGCATGGTGGATCTCATTTGACAGGGTTTTCAACGGCGTTGACACGTGTGTTGAATGCATATATCAAAAGTCATAATCTTCTCAAAAACGACAAGATATCGATTAGCGGTGATGATATGCGCGAAGGGCTCACTGCTGTGATCTCTGTTAAAGTGGCGAATCCGCAATTCGAAGGACAGACAAAGCAACGTCTTGGCAATAGTGATGTCGGTTCTATCGTGCAACAAGTGACAGGTGAAGAGCTCACAATTTTCTTAGATAAAAATCCAGCTCTAGCAAAAATGATCGCAGAAAAATCGATCATCTCTGCACAGGCACGCGAAGCTGCTCGTAAAGCCAGAGAGCTCACTCTCCGCAAATCGGCATTGGATAGTGGACGCCTTCCTGGTAAACTTACCGACTGCCAGGAAAAAAATCCGGCTCTCTGCGAGATTTATATCGTGGAAGGAGATTCCGCTGGAGGCTCAGCAAAATCAGGCCGCGATCGCCGTTTTCAGGCTATTTTGCCTATCCGTGGTAAAATCCTCAACGTGGAAAAAGCCCGCTTGGATAAAATCCTTCAAAACACAGAAGTGGGCACAATGATCTCTGCATTGGGATGTGGAATCGGCGCCGATGGTTTTAACCTTGAAAAATTGCGTTATCATAAAATCATTATCATGACGGATGCTGACGTCGATGGATCCCACATCAGAACCCTTCTTCTCACATTCTTCTATCGTCATATGCCATCTCTTGTCGAAAACAACTTTATCTATATCGCTCAGCCTCCTCTCTATCGGGTGTCGCGTAAAAAAACAAGCCGTTATATCCATTCGGAAAAAGAAATGGATGAATACCTTCTGGAACTGGGAATCAGCGACATTAAATTGCGTCCCATTGCTCAAGAGGAATTTTTGAATGCTGAAAAAACTAAAGAGCTATTGAAATCTGTCTTAGAGGTCGAAGTATTTGTTGGTCGCGTAGAGCGCAAAGGAATCTCCTTTAAAGAGTTCCTTGGAGGCAAAAATCAAGAGGGTAAACTACCTCGTTTCCGCATCGAGCTGATCGACGGAATTCGCTTTGCTTATTCAATCGAAGAACTTGAAACTTTCAAAAAGAGCGATGAAGAGGCACAAAGACGACGCCATGCAGAAACCCTGGCTTCAATCCCAGCAGAAGAGGTCACTCCCGAAATGCAAGTCTTCCGTCCGGCGCGCTTCCATTTCCTAGAACTCTACGAAGAAGATTACCTCCAAGGATTGTTAAAAACGCTAGCCTCGTTTGGCTTTGAATTTAAGGCTTACTTAAATGGTGATGAACCCATCCTTGAAGTTCTCGAAGATGATAAACATCTCCATCAATTTAGTACCTTGCGCGATCTCATTGGATTCCTTAGAGAAAATGGAAGAAAAGGGATCGAAATTCAACGTTATAAAGGGTTGGGAGAGATGAATGCCGATCAGCTTTGGGAAACGACAATGGATCCGGAAAAACGGACTCTACTCCGAGTCACATTGCCAGACGCCGTCGCCGCCGACTACATGTTCACGATGTTAATGGGTGAAGATGTCCCACCACGCCGTGCGTTTATTGAACAACACGCGCTCTCAGTTAAAAATCTGGACGTTTAAAAGGAAATATCATGACATCATATACGCCTAATGAAATTATTGTCGCACGCAATGTTGAAGATGAAATGAAGGAGAGTTATCTCCGTTACTCCATGTCAGTCATTATTGCCCGTGCGCTTCCCGACGTTCGCGATGGCTTAAAACCATCACAACGAAGGATTCTTTATGCAATGAGGCAGCTCAATTTATCTCCTGGGGCTAAGCACCGTAAGTGCGCCAAAATCTCTGGTGACACCTCCGGAGATTACCATCCTCACGGCGAACAGGTGATTTATCCGACGCTGGTGCGTATGGCTCAGCATTGGGCGATGCGTTACACCCTCATCGATGGGCAGGGTAACTTTGGTTCGGTTGATGGGGATCCTCCCGCTGCGATGCGTTATACCGAAGCTCGTCTTACACATGCTGCAGTTCAATTGATGGATGACCTCGACAAAGATACTGTCGATATGATTCCGAACTACGATGAAACAAAAAAAGAACCGACGGTTTTCCCTGCAAGATTTCCTAACTTGCTTTGTAATGGATCTTCAGGGATCGCTGTGGGAATGGCGACAAACATCCCCTCCCATAACCTAGGAGAAGTTGTCAAAGCGACAATGTTACTTTTAGATAACCCAGAGACATCCGTCGATGAGATCATGAAAGTGATGCCTGGACCCGATTTTGCCACAGGGGGGATTATCTGCGGGTATCGGGGAATTAAAGAGGCATATCACACTGGACGAGGTAAAATTGTCTTGCGTGGTGTTCTGCGCGTTGAAGATATGGAAGGGGCTGATAGACAGCGACTCGTCGTCGATGAAATTCCCTATAACGTCAATAAATCCCGATTGATCGAAACAATTGCCGATTTAATCAACGCTAAATCAATCACCGGAATTTCTGACCTCCGAGATGAATCAGATAAAGATGGAATGCGTATCGTCATAGAGCTTAAGCGCAATGAAGTGCCTGAAGTGGTCATCAACCAATTATATAAATACACAGACCTTCAAGTGACTTTTGGTTGTAATATGCTCGCGTTGGATAAAGGACTTCCACGCATTATGCCGATTAAGCACTTTATCGGAGCTTGGATCGACCACCGCATCGATGTGGTGCGTCGTCGCATCCGCTTTGAACTTAATAAAGCGGAAGCGCGCGCTCATATTCTTGAGGGCTATCTAAAAGCAATTGATCATATGGATGAGGTCGTCCGTATCATCAGAGCAAGTGATAACCGCGACCAAGCTAAAGTTGAATTAATTAGCCGCTTTGGATTCTCAGAGAAACAGGCTAACGCCGTTCTCGATTTGCGCCTTTATCAATTGACAGGACTCGAAAGAGATAAGATTAATGATGAATATCAAGAGCTGCTTAAAAAGATCGAGTACTACCGAGCTGTCTTAGCAAGCGAAGCAATGGTACGCGATATTATTCGCGAAGAACTGCAAGATGTGTTGCGTTTGTATAAAGGAGAGAGAAAAACTCAGATTATTGCCGCAGAAAGCGACATGAATATGGAAGATCTCATCGCCAATGAACCTGTCATCATCACAATTTCTGAAGATGATTACATCAAACGAATGCCGATAGACACCTTCCGTGAACAAAGACGCGGAGGAATTGGCGTCACGGGTGTTTCGATGAAACGGGAAGATGACACAATAAAGGGATTATACGTCGCTACAATGCACGATTACCTCCTGATTTTCACAAATCTGGGGAGATGCTATTGGATTAAAGTGTGGCAGATTCCAGAATCTGGAAGAAAAGCGAAAGGAAAGCCGCTTATCAATCTACTCGAAGATATCAGACCAGAAGAGAAAATCGCGACAGTATTGCGGGTCTCTAACTTCAATGAGGTTGACTTTATCCTAATGGCAACTCGTAAAGGAGTGGTGAAGAAAACCTACCTCAGCGAATTCAGTTCTCCACGACGCAAAGGGGTGTGGGCCCTAGCTATCGATGAGGGCGATGAAGTGGTTGCTTCTCGCTTGGTAAAAGAGGGGCAGCAAGTGATGCTCTTTACTTATAAAGGAATGGCAGTGCGTTTTGACCAAAGCAAAGTGCGTTCAATGGGACGTACCGCGAGAGGTGTTAGAGGAGTGCGTCTGCGCGATGAAAGCGATTGCATCGTGGGTTGTGAAGTCGTTAATGGCGATGAGTCTGTCCTTCTCGTATGTGAAAGGGGCTTTGGAAAACGTTCCTCCGTTGAAGATTTCCGTCAGACTAACCGCGGTGGAGTCGGTGTCCGCTCAATCATCACCAACGAAAGAAATGGAAATGTCGTCGGCGCCCTTTGTGTGACAGATTCAGATGGAATGGTCATGGTTTCTTCATCAGGTCAAACAGTGCGTATCAGCATGCGCGATCTGCGTGTGATGGGACGCAATACCCAAGGGGTTAAACTGACAAACCTGAAAAATGGAGATTATTTGGTTGCTATCCAAAAAGTAGAAAATGGGATCGATGGAGAATCGGAAGTGGGGGAAACGCAACCATTGCCGCCAGCGGAGCCAGGAGAGGGTGATGAGCTAATCG
>Ga0207113_1163_pt1 | contig 14814 bp, 17 predicted proteins | sample Alteio_BWMinHeat_69_FD_153559 | JGI IMG/M metagenome (GOLD analysis project Ga0207113, IMG submission 153559) | Enriched cells from forest soil in Barre Woods Harvard Forest LTER site, Petersham, Massachusetts, United States -... | ecosystem: Environmental > Terrestrial > Soil > Temperate forest >... | reverse complement strand
AATTAATATATAATTAATTTGTTAAATGATATTTTTTATTAATCAATTATAAAAATGTATAACACAATGACTAGTCAATTTTCAGTTCAAAGCCAAAGTTGTATCTCAACCCAAGATGAGATTCAATCTCAAAATTTAACCCCATTTCGAAATGTCACTCCATCCCCCGATGGGGAGAATAATACAAATTGTTCTTCGCCAACCCCTTTTGAAGCCGAGGTTCAAGTTCCATTGACAGTGATTGAAAACCTTAGTTTTATAAGTGAATATGAACTTCCTAAATGCAATTGCTACGATTGGAGGGACCTAGGGGCTCAGTATTTGACAAGTACTGCATCAACTCCATTCATGACCTCATTGAGTTCTACAATGCTTTCTTTGCATTCGGAAAAAGATTCCGTTCCCTCTTCTTCTCCTTTAGCTACTCCCTCTTCCTCTCCTTTAGCCACCTCCACACCTTCTTCTTTCCCTGCTTTCGCATCTCCTCAAGCTTCTGTTTTCCCTCCTGGGTTCTATTCAAATGCTTCCCCTTTTAACTCACTTATGTTTTCTCCATTGAGTCCTGGGGGGTCTTGTTCTGGGTTATTAGATTTTGCGTTGTGTTCTTTTGATTCAGAAGATTCGTTAACGGCTTTAAATTTTAGTACCCCTCGAGGATTGTCTACTTCCCCAGATCTGCCTTCTCCTTCCTTGTTTGATTTGGTGTCAGAAGATGCTCTTGCTAAAAGCCCAGCAGTTGAGGCCAGTGGAGGTGTTCTTACAGATGTGGAGATCATTCAATTTGCTTCTGCAGCAGCCAATTTGATAGGTAAAGCAGATATGTTTCGAAAGGCTAGGACCACACGAACTTTATGTTTTGTTTTTTATAGAGTTTTGGGATCTGAGCGTTGCATAATTGCCCCTTCTGGTGGAATGTATTATACTGAATCACTTCGATCGGTTATTGCGTCGGAGGCTTTTCAGGCTATTAGTTTAGCTAATCTTAAATTAGAATTAATTAATGCAGAAGATCCACCGGAGGAGGTTTTAGTCGATAATCGTCCTTCTCGTGGGCGCTGGCCTATTGTGCCTCAGTCTGCACTTGTTCACGGGTTTTCATTGCAAAGAAGAGGTGCTGAAAAAGGGAAGTGGTTCTGTGCGGAAGCTAGAATTATTCCAGAACTTCGTAAATTAAGTAGGAATCATACAATAGAAAATATAAGATCGATTAGCTTCAGACATCCTAGTTTTAAAGACAGACAAACAATGGTTGTAAAGTCGTTTTGTTCAGAATGTCAACTTAGGCTAGGAGAAATGCGAAAGATATATGCGGGTGTTGTTGAGGATACTTCTTGCATTTCTCCTGTTGATTCGAGGTCTGCTTTAAGCTCTAGTTGTCCTGCGTCGAGTTCAAGTTCGAGTCAGGCCGAGCCGGATTCAAGCGCTGCCCCTGCTTCTTCTCAAATTTCCCGTAAACGGGAGTTTAGCCCATCTCGTTTATTTTAATTGCCCCCCTTCTCCCTGAGCCTTTTCGATTTTCTTTGCTTAAAAACGACTATTTGAATTATCATTTACTGCAATTGCGGCCATGGCGGAATTGGTAGACGCGCTAGATTCAGGTTCTAGTCGAGGCAACTTGGTGGATGTTCGAGTCATCTTGGCCGCACTCCTTTGGGCAGTTCTCTTGGTGTAATAATCGTATTTAAATTTAAAATGTAGTTTTATAGCAATAATGAAGCAAAAATATGACATAAAGAAAATTCGCAATTTCTCCATTATTGCCCATATCGACCATGGAAAATCGACGATAGCTGACCGCTTACTAGAACTAACGGATACGGTTTCTGCACGCGATATGCAGGCGCAAGTTCTCGATGCAATGGACCTGGAAAGAGAACGAGGGATTACGATCAAAGCTCATCCTGTCACGATGAACTATCTCGCTGATGATGGCTCTATTTACCAAATCAATCTGATTGATACTCCTGGCCATGTCGACTTTACTTACGAAGTTTCTCGTTCCTTAGCTGCATGTGAGGGGGCTCTTCTCGTTGTCGACGCTGGACAAGGAGTTCAGGCCCAAAGCCTTGCCAACGTCTATTTGGCTCTCGATCGCAACCTCGAAATCGTTCCGGTTCTCAACAAAATAGATCTTCCTATTGCCGATATCCCCGGAGTTAAGAAGCAAATTGAAGATGTCATCGGATTAGATGCTACAGATGCTATCTGCTGCTCAGCGAAATCGGGAATTGGCATTAAAGATATTTTAGAGCGCATTTTGCGCGATGTTCCTCACCCCAAGGAGCCGGAAGACGATATCCTTCGCGCCCTTGTGTTTGATTCTCATTACGATGTCTACCGTGGTGTCATGGTATACATACGAGTGATGAGCGGTGCTGTGAAGAAGGGGTGTCAAATCAAAATGATGGTTTCTGGCAAGTGTTTCGAAGTGTTAGAGGTGGGCGTCTTCACTCCTCATGAAACTCCTGTCGATGAGCTTCTCCCAGGTGAAGTGGGGTACTTGATTGCCAATATTAAAAATAGTCAGGATGTCAAAATTGGCGATACAATTACCCTTCAAAAGAAACCGGCACAAGATCCATTGCCGGGCTTTCGTGTCATCAAACCCGTCGTGTTTGCCGGAATCTACCCAATTGACTCTGGCGATTTCGAGATGTTGCGCGACGCTCTCGGCAAGCTCCAACTTAACGACTCTGCGTTGCACATCGAACAGGAGAGCAGCACAGCATTAGGATTTGGTTTCCGTTGCGGTTTTCTGGGATTGCTTCATCTTGAAATTATCTTTGAGAGGATTCAACGGGAATTTAACGTCGATATCATCTCTACGTCAGCGAGCGTTGTTTATAAATTTACCTTGGGGGATGGAAAAGTCATTGAAATCGATAATCCCGCCCACTATCCCGACCCTACCTGCATCACATGTATAGAAGAGCCTTGGGTAAAATCGCATGTCATCATCCCAGGAGAATACATGGGCGGGTTGATGAACCTGGCAATGGAGAAACGGGGGGTCTGCATCAAAACAGAATCCCTGGATGCTCACCGGTTGTTGCTGACTTATCGCTTCCCCATGAATGAAATCATTACCGATTTTAATGACAAACTAAAATCTCTTAGCCGCGGCTACGGTTCTTTCGATTACGAATTTGATTCCTATGAAAAGGGAGATATCGTCAAACTCGAAATCCGCGTCAACGAAGAGCCTGTCGATGCGTTCTCTTGCCTTGTCCACCGTTCCAAAGCCGAAGGAAGAGGAAGAGCTATTTGCGCCAAATTGGTTGAAGTCATCCCTCAACAGCTGTTTAAAGTTCCGGTACAAGCTGCTATCGGTGGTAAAATTATCGCACGCGAAACCATTCGAGCAATCACCAAAAACGTCACGGCAAAATGCTACGGAGGGGATATTTCCCGTAAGCGCAAATTATGGGAAAAACAGAAGGAAGGTAAAAAGCGCATGAAAGAAATCGGTAAGGTTAATATTCCTCAAAGTGCCTTCATGGATGTATTAAAAGCTGGTGATTAGAGGTTTTTGATTTTATGTCCGTTTCCAAATTGTTCACACAGGAGCAGCTTGCTGCTTTAGATCCGGCCCGTATTCCACGACATATCGCAATCATGCCAGACGGCAACCGCCGTTGGGCCCAACAGCAATCTGATTTGCCGGTTAAAGGGTATCGAGCAGGTGCCGATGTCATCGTTGAAATTGTCAAAGCCTCCAAAGAAATTGGCGTTAAGGTGTTGACTTTTTACTTGTTTTCAACCGAGAATTGGAGTAGGCCTCAAGAAGAGATCGACGTTTTAATGTGTTTGTTTGAAGAGTTCTTAACTTCACAATGTGAGATTATGGTTTCTGAGAACATTCGATTAAAAACGATCGGCGACCTGAGTCGGCTTCCCGGCGGGCTCATAGCAATTATTGAACATGTGCGTCATGCAACAGAACACTGCTCTGGCGTAGAAATGGTCATGGCGCTAAATTATGGAGCGCGCGATGAAATCTGTCGTGCGGTTCAAAGAATAGTTGACGATCGCGGACATTCGGGAAAAATTACAGAATCACTGTTGTCTCGATATTTAGACACAGCTTCTTTAGGTGATCCCGATTTGCTTATACGAACAAGCGGAGAAATGCGTATCAGTAATTTTTTACTCTGGCAGTTGTCATATGCAGAGCTTTACGTGACAAATGTTTTGTGGCCAGATTTCACCCCTTGGAAATTCCTCGAGGCGGTTACAGATTTTCAAAAGCGTAAAAGACGCTTAGGAGGAACATGATGCTTGAAGGAATGACACAATTAAAACAACGTTTGGTAATGAGTTTAGGTATTGCTGTGCTCACGTTTTTAACAATTTTTTTGGCTCCAATTCCCATTTTTAAGCCTATATTAACAGCAATTATCGGAGGCTCAGTCGGTTTAGCCATTTGGGAACTCTATCAAATCGCTTGTGCTAAGGGAGTAGAGCCAGCAGAGAAGTTGGGAATCTGCTGTGGAGTCTTGTATGTCTTTGCCGTTGCCATTTCAACACAGTATCCAATTGCAAATGCGCTCCCTGAAGTCGTTTTATTTGCTGCACTGCTCGCATGTTGTCTCTATTATTTTATTAAGAGCACCTCTCCACTGATGAATCTTTCTGCTACCGTATTGGGAATCGCCTATCTTGCCATTCCTTTAAGTTGTATGATCCGCATCGTCTATTTCTTTGCCGATAGTGGCATCCAAGATGGACGTTGGTGGCTTTTTTACCTAATTACCGTCTCTAAAATGACCGATACCGGCGGATTTTTTATCGGCAAGTGGTTTGGTCGCCAACAGCTCGCCCCATACATCAGCCCAAAGAAAACCTGGGAAGGGGCTTTGGGAGGGTTCTTCCTTGCTATTTTGACGAGTATCTCGATTGTCGTTGTGACAACACTCCTCGGTAGTGCGTTTACATTGACCCTATGGCAAAGTATTTTCTTGGGAGCATCTATTGGCGTCCTCGCTCAGTTTGGCGACCTTATCGAATCACTCCTCAAGCGGGATGGAGGCATTAAGGATAGCAATGATTTACCGGGACTTGGAGGCATGCTTGACATCGTCGATTCTCTCGTCTTTACCTCACCCCTCGTCTACTTGTTTTTGGAGATCTACTCATGATTATTACCATCGATGGTTCTGTTGCTACGGGCAAAAGCACGATTGCTAAAAAGTTGGCACGTGAAATTGGTTTTATCTACTTTGATACAGGGGCAATGTACCGTAGCCTCACCTACGGCATTCTCAAACACAATATCAGCTTAAATGATGTAGATGCCTTAAATGCATTTCTTCAAAAAATTAAATTCGAAATTAAAGTAAGGCATGGAGAAAGATTTTATTACATCGATGGGGAAGATGTCACACTGCAGATTCGTGGGCAAGAAGTCACTTCACACGTATCAGCCGTCGCCGCGATTCCAGCAGTGCGCCAAAAGCTCGTTTTAATGCAACGCGAAGCGGCTGTTGGAGTGAATTCTGTCTTTGAAGGAAGGGATTTGGGCACTGTTGTCTTTCCTAATGCAGAATTGAAGATTTTTCTCACTGGACGTCCCGAAGTGCGTGCTGTGCGCCGTTTTGAAGAGCTTCGCACTAAATTTCCAGAGGAGGCCGCTAACCTCACTCTCGACCAGGTAATGGCTGATATCATGGCAAGAGATCACTCAGACGCTTCTAGGGAGGTTTCTCCATTAAAACAAGCATCCGGAGCCTGTGTGATAGACACATCTGACCTGACAACAGATGAGGTGGTGGTCAAAATCTTAGAATATAAAGATGCACTCAAAAAATAAAAAAATATGAATTTACTCTATTCGACAGTTTGTGCGCTTATAAAAATTATCTGTCGGACCCTCTATGGGCATCGCGTTTATGGATTAGAGCACATCTGTTCTGGAGCGGCTATCATAGCACCCAACCACAGCTCGTTTTTAGATCCTCCACTAATTGCAATCTCTTGGCCTAAAGTCGTTTCTTTTCTCGCTCGCAAAACCCTATTTTCTTCACCTATCCTTGGTGCTGTGATTAAACGACTCAATGCTTACCCCGTTTCTGGTACCGTTCAAGATCTTAGCTCGATGAAATTGATCTGCAAACTCCTCAAAGAAGGACACCAAGTGGTGATATTCCCTTCTGGGGTTCGCTCTTCCGATGGAAGTATCGGTTCTGTAAAATCAGGAATCGCTATGCTCGCCTTTCGCTGCGATGTTCCCATCATTCCAGTTTATATTCACGGGACCTTCGACATTTGGAGCAAAGAGCAACGCTACCCACACTTACATGGCTTAACGGCATGTGTTATCGGCACTCCCATTTATCCAGATCATTTTGCTTCTCTGAAGAAAAAAGAGGGACAAGAGGCAATGGGAGAAGAGGTGAGAGGGGCATTAGAGAAACTGCGCGCATGGTATGAAAATGGAGCTCATGGGGCTCCTCCATAGGAAGTAAATGTATACAGTTAGCGGAATAATGAGCAATATTTATGAGTGGAGCCTTCCGGAGCAGCCTCCAGCTACCCGGATGTTTCTGACTCGCCTCGGAGGGCTCGCCTGCGTGGTCATCGAAAGCAAGGCAATAGTAGAAACATCTTGGAATCTTTTAAAGACACTATTTTCAAATCCTAGGCCAGTCTTAAATCAAATGATTCGCCTCATCATCGGACTCGTATCCACAATAATAATTGGAATTGCATTTAGCCCTGCAATCAACTATCGGATCCATTCCTATCTTGGGCTTACAGTCAACGATTTTCTGGCTCATCGGGAAAAGCAGTCCAAGCTTTTGGCTGAGCGACAAGCCTCCGCAAATGAAGCTGAAAAAAAGAGGCAAGCACACCTCGACCGTCTCGAAATGGAATGTTATAGTCCCACTCCGTCAATTGTGTAATTGAATTGTTGCATAAGAGGCCCTAGTTCATCGTCGATTAACTTCAAATTTTCTTGACTATAGTGCCTGATATGTTTCATAAACTCCCCTTTTGGAGGATACTTCAGAATCGCTCTCTCAATATCTGCATCTGTCGCCTGGTACTGAATGAGATCTAAAATTAGCCGCAAATAATAATGAGGTTCCAAAAAAATATCTTCGTATCTAATGGTAACAACTGAATGTTGTTCATTCCAATAGAGCTGAAAACGTTTCCATCTATCGATCTGTCTTTTTAACTCAAAAAAATCAAAGGATGTTGATGCTGCAATTTCTTCTTGAGAGTGTTTTTTGCTGAATAAATTTCCGAGTACATAGTTAGAATAAAATGCGTCAATAGGGTGTCTGACGACGCGGATAGTGTGCTCATAGGGCTTTAAAGCACCAGATTTATTCTTGTTTTCGAATAATGGGTAATGGGATTTAATGACGATAGTTTCATCTTCATTAGGGTAACGACAATCTCCTTCATAACCATGCTCTACACAATATCCTCCCCAAGGAAATGGTTCATGCATATGAGGATATTCTACATTTCCCTCTTTAGTGCCATCTTTATAAAGAGAACTTGTCGCAATGTGTGTGGCTTCTTCAATCAAAAAACGGACCCAATGATTTCCAGAGCGAGGATAAGAAGCTAAAAATACGCGTTTGTAATTGATTTTTTCACTGGATATATCCGTAAGCTCTTCGCTGGATATTTCCGTATCGTTATCATTTTTTTTGTTTGGAAAAAATTGGAGGTTTAGTTCCTCAAATTTTGATTTTTTGAATTCATCCATTGAGTAGGTGACACCCCCCTTATTCTCGCGGGCATTTAAGGCATCGAACCTATGCAGGATCAAACAAAAAAATAAAAATAAAAAAAGATTTGTCAATCTAATGGAGTAACTGTTCATTTTTATATCCCTGGATTCCCTGTTTTGGGTTGTTTTTAAAAACTTCGTTTCGATTGAATATATGAGCTAGATTGCTTTTAAACTCTTGTTCCTTTTTGAGGAATAGTTCTCTGTTTTTTTTACCAATTTTATCTAGTTCACTTTGCGGTAACAAAAGAAGATTTTCAATAACTGACTCTAGTTCCTCTTGATCCACATAATAGCCTGTCGCATAGCGATAAGGTCGATAGCAAGGAGCTGTGCCGCTGTACCTGACTAAGCATCGTTTGTCCAAGATAAATTCATTCATTGGGGGAGCATCAGTAGTGACAATGACAGCTCCTACGCTCATCCCTTCAACAATGTAGTGTCCAAAACCTTCCGTAACGCTGGGGCAAATGTGAAACCCACAAGTATTTTGAATGGTCATCAGTTCATTTTCAGGAAGATACTCATGAATAAAATTGATGTTTGGACTTAATGGGATCTTAGTGATGGGGACATTTTTCGTCTTGTAGTAAACTTTCTTCTCTTTGTGGCACGTGAGTTGTAAGAAAGGGAATTCAGGGTGATTAGCCCAAGCGTCGATCACAAAACCTGTCCCTTTTTGAATGCTAGCACCAGCCAAATGCAAAGCCGTCTTGTAGTTCTTACTAATGTTTGGATCAAATCGATCGCCACATGTAAACCCCATGAATACCGCATTGTCATTCAATTGGTTAAAAATTCTTTTTGCTTCCCTTGTCTTACAAAGGATACAATCATATTTGAGAAGTTCCTCAGGTGGAATAAACAACCATTCAGCATTTGGAACAAGATAATTTTTTTTCGCACAAGATCGAAATGACTCATTCGTACGGGCGATAAACACATTGACATCAGCATCTGGGCAAAAATCCCCTTTGCCTTCAACAAATTTAACTTCGTGCCCTAAATCCAGTAAGGAGTTTATCAGAACATTCACATCTTGGTCGCGACCAACTCCATTTTTTGTTGCAATGACGTTAATGACAAGCGGCTTGTCATCCCCTTTTAGGATCGAAAAATGGGAAAAAGCAAACAAATAACAGATGAAAAACAAATGTTTTTTTGTCATTTTACTTCGTTGATTGTATAATTAAATTGGTGCATAAGTGAGCCTAATTGCGATTCAATAAGTTCTAAATCTTCTTCGGTATAATGACTTAAATGCTTCAACACACCGCCAGAAGGAGGGTAGGCCTTGACAGCTCGTTTGATATCTTCATTTGTCACTTGATATCCGATGATATCTAATATTGATCGTAAATAGTATTTAGGTCTCTCAAGGATGTCTTCATATCTAATTGTGATCACTCTTGGTTGTTCGTTCCAATAACTCTGAAATGCAATCCAGGAGTTAATCTGTTTTCGAAGTCCCTCACTGAAAGATTTTTCTCTTGAGTTTCTTTTCTTATTTTTAAAAACAAATTCGGAATAAAATGAGTCAATAGGATGTCTGACAAGGCGAATTGTGTACAGATAGGGCTGTTCGGCAAATATTCCATTTGCTTTTAGTCTATGGACTGGATAGTGACATTTGATGACAACGACTTCGTCCGGATTTGAATGTCGGCAACTTCCTTCACGGCAACCACTTTTGGTGGAATATCCACCCCAAGGAAAAATTTTGTTAAGATGTCGGCTACAGGTGCCGTCGATTTCGCGATCGGGGACGATTGATCCGGTGGCAATGTGAGTAGCTTCTTCAATTAGAAAACGGACCCAATGATTCCCAGAACGGTAATAAGAAGCCAAATAGACGCGTTTCCAATCTTCCATTCGATCTGGTATTTCTGATTGATCGAGAGCCTGTGCAAAATTGTGCGTAAGGATAAATGAAAAACAACAAAGCAAGAGATTGAAGAGATAACGATTCATTTTTTCTTCCTATAGCATGAAAATTTTGTATATTAAGTCGATAAGGCGGATCTTACAACAACGCAACCGATATCTACAATTGTTTTTTTTTATTGAACAATCTAACCTGGGTGACTTTTGTTTTATTACTACGCGAAGCGTTTGGAGTGCGAAAGCCCTCTTTCGCTTTGCCTTAAATGACAAAGCGAAAGAGGGCTTTCGCACTCCAAACGCTTCGCGTGGTAATGGGAAATTTTTAAAAATTATCTAAAGGATTGTAACTTAAGTGACGTTTATTTTTGCGCAAATATTTTTTTATTGATTTTAAATATTATTTATGTTACTGTTCTCTTTTAGTTTTATTTAATAATTAAAATAATGAGGTTGTATGTCTATTCCATCTATACCAAATATAAATTCTTATCAATTTCCTGTTGATCTAGATCGTAACTCTTCAATTCCCCCCATCAACACAGAATTTGTTGATGCAAACGACGGTGTGGAAACTCTAATGTATAGAGATTATCTTGGAAGAGTTGCTAACGCCGAAACAGAGCATACAGCTCAGATGTTAGTGTATAATGAGAAGTTACTGGAGGCTCAAACTCATGCCACAGACGCATCTCTTAAGATAGATGATGTTAAGAAAGAGAGAAATAAACTGATCACAGCATTGATCCTTACCGTCCTTGCAGATATTGTATGTGCTGTGGCGATAACATTTGTATTCAGTGCAAGCGTGATGACTTTAGTAACTTCTGGACTTGTTTTTGTAATATTAATCGGTTGTACCGTTCTTTTGGGTATCAATGCCGCAGCCAAGTACAGAAAGTGTAATCAGCTTGAAGATGTAATTGCAGCGCCTAGCTTGATTCCTGTTCCACAAAAAGCGAATCATCATTACTACCCTGAACACGATATGGATCTAAAAAAGACTCGTCGCGCGGTTCAATTAGAAGTCGCTCAGATGAATCTGCAAAAAATCGCAGCAAAGTACGCTCCTGCAACAATTAGTCAGTATGCGCTCTTAGGTGATGTTCAACCAGGACAAACAAATCCTCCTGAACTTTATTCGAGGTCGTTTTCACTGATTGCTGAATATAAACGAATAAGCGAACTCAGAGATCAAGCTTTTGGTTACCTTCAGGGACAAAAACGGCAACTTGATGCCCAGTTATCTCAGTGGCATCAAATGAATGAATCTGGATTTAATCAACAAGAATCATCATTAAATACCAGCGCGTTTTTCAATGATGTTCATTACTATCACAATGATAGAAGCAGAAACCGTCCCTACAGAGTTTTAAATAACATTTCTCATGTGGTGACAAGTGTAAGCATTAATAGCCAGCGCGATCAAATGAATATGAGCAGAGGTGCTCATCGCCAAAGCTATAACGTTCTCAGTGGAACTATTGCGACTTGGTATCAACAATCTCTACTCAGATTGGAAACAGCTTATCAAGCCACTGTCGATCAATTGGAAACAAGATTCCAGCAGATAAGAAGTTCTCCTTAGTTAAAAAGGACAACAAGGACCTTAAGAGGCGATCGCAAAGGTAAAAGTATTTCTTTAAATAACGATATTTTACTACGCGAAGCGTTTGGAGTGCGAAAGTCCTCTTTCGCTTTGCCTTAAATGACAAAGCGAAAGAGGGCTTTCGCACTCCAAACGCTTCGCGTAATAACGGGATTAGGCTTAAGTGTTTTTTTATACACACTGCTTCCATTAAGCGCGAATGCGGTAACAGTGTACATGCTTACACCGCATTCACGGCTTAGACTCTACTATCCATTAAATTCTTCAGAAGCGGGAGCAGCAGCTGCTGCTGAAGGCCCGGATTTGCATTCTTCTCCCCGGATTTGCATTCTTCTCCTAGAGGTTTTGGCTCTGGTTCTGCTAATTTTTGCTCGGGCCAGCCAATTGGATTTCTGTCTATTTCATTTTTCCAAAGTTGGCAAGCATGATCAGGCAAATACATATAAACTGATCCAAAATCCATTTTGGGAATTTGTTTTTGTTTTGCATGTGAAGCATAAAGTGAATTCTTATCATTTAAAAGGACACGTTTTTCTGGATCAAAAGCCCTAAATCCTAATTTATAATAATAAGGGTGAACATTTCGAGCTGCCTCAATAACCATACGTCCTTGACATTCTGGCCGATATCTTTGATGAATGGCTTTAATTAAGATCACACCAACGTTTTTATAATTAAGATCTTCATTTTTTACGTTCTCTAACCAAATTTTATTAACCTCTGCAACTTCTAGCCCATTGCCGATCAAATAATCATCTTTTCCTCCAAATGGCCAAAATTCAGAAAAATGATTGTTTGACTCTAGCATTGGCTTTGCAGTTGCAAGGCCAAGTAGATGATCATCCGAAAAATCATAGGCATAAAATCGATTTGTCAGTCTAACGACTTTTTTGGATGCGTCTAGAGTTTGTTCAGAGAAGATTTTAATATAAATAGGAACAAGAGTACCTTTTTTGAAAGTAAAAGTAATACCCATTATTTTTGGATCACTTCGTAAATTTCGAATTTTTTCACTGTCAAGGCCACTAAGCATTTGTGGTGTTGGGGTATAAATATTGTTTACTTCATTAGCGGAATTATCTGCTTCGTTAGTGCGAGAAAAAACTTTCGCCACCTCGTTAGATCGACGATCATTATTTTGAATGATTTTATATGATGTATAAATGGTTGCCATAGCTACAGAAGCTGTGCCTGAAAATGGAAAAAGGGCAATGGAAAGACAGCCAACCGCAAGATCCACTTTTGTTCTTGATTTAACAAAATCCATGACCTTGGCACAAGGATTAAATTGGCTTGCATTACTAGCAGGTTGATTGTATCTGGAGTGAAAAGGCGTTGCTGGGCCTCTTGGCTCATTGGTGTTGACGAATTTTTTACTGGATTCATAGATTTCCTTTTGTTTATGTAATGTTTATTAATTATCATAAACATTACAAATAATAATTTTAATAAATGTCCAGTTTTTTTTTATGCGATAATATTTAGAAGCAAAATTCCAGTTGATAAGAAATTCTTAATGGGATAGCGCCACTAATGGACGCAGCTTAAGCCGCGAATGCGGCTTTGGGGATCTTGTTAGACTTCTTGTCCTTGGTGTCCTTAAGGTCCTTGGCGTCCTTGGCGTCGTTTGTCCTTTACTTTGAGGAAATTATCTGCGGAAGTGATCTTCGCCAATGCTTTGCATGAGCATGAGGTAGGATTCATAGCGAAGGGGGGAGATATCCCCATTTTCGACGGCGTCGTGTACTGCGCACCCCTCTTCGTGAAGATGGGAGCAATCGGGAAAACGGCAGTTGTGTCCGCAGGTGAAGATTTCGGGAAAGTATTCTTCTACCTCATCTTTACTTAGGTCCCAGACGCCAAAGCTTTTGATTCCGGGAGTGTCGATGCACCATCCGCCGGAATCCAATTGAAGTAGATTAGCGACTGTTGTGGTATGGGACCCTTTATTGGTTTTTTTTACGATATCGCCGATCCGCAATGAGCCGCCGGTGATTTCGTTGATGAGGGATGATTTTCCCACTCCAGATTGTCCAGAAAAAACCGATGTTTTGTTTTGCATTCGATCTCTTAGAAGATCGATTCCTTCTCCTGTCAGGGTGCTGGCACCGATCAAGGGGATTCCCGCTTGTGCATAGGCCTTTAACACTTCTTTATAAACAGCTTTTTCTTGTTCAATCAGTTGAGGGTCGACATCGGGGCTATTGAGAAGATCGATTTTGTTGACGACGATGATAGGCTCCATTCCTCCTTTTTGGGCAGCAATGATATAGCGATCGATGAGGGAAGACTTAAGTGGTGGTGAGACCACCGACACCGTGATGATCACCTGATCAACATTTGAAGCGATGAGCTGCTCCTTTCTTCTCGATAGATTTTCGGCCCTGGAGAGAACGGTGCGTCGTTGTTCGATGTGAGCGATTGATCCTTCGTTGTTTGAAGAGACTTCGACGAGGACATGATCGCCGACTGTGACTAAGTTTTTAAATTGGGTCTTTTCTTTTTTCAGCAGCCCACGCAGTTGACAGGTGTAGATCGCGTTGTCTATATTGACGATGATCCCCCCAGAAGTAATTGAGATGACTCTTCCTCGCTTGAGGTTGCTTCTATCTCCTTTAAATTCCTGCGGTTGGTTGGATTCCTTTCGCTGATCTGTTTTTTTGTACTTGGAACGGTCTTTGGCAGAAGCGTGTTTACGAGCTGCTTTCTCGTTTTTTCTCTCTTCTCCAAAATAGTGATTTTCGATTTCACATCCAATCCAGCGATTGGGACGTTGATCATTTTCCATGTTTTCCCAGAGCGTACATCATGATGCTTCCGGCTACTCCTACATTGAGAGATTCCATATCGCCAATCATTTTGATTGTCAGCGGTTGGCAGCGTTGCTTTGTTTTTTCAGAGGCCCCTCTCGCTTCATTACCCAGGACTAGAAGGATGTTTTCTGTTCTCGGTGCCTCTGATAGCTCGCATCCCATCAGATCGGCGACGAAGGGAGTGAGTTCATTGGCATTGATCAGCTGATCGAGTTCATTCCAGCTTCCCCAGGCGATCGGAAGGCGGAAGGTGGCTCCACGGGCAGAACGCATTGCTTTATCGTTGAACGGGTCGCAGCAGTCGTCGAGGAAGAAAGCCCCATCCCATCCTAATGCTAATGCCGAGCGTAAAAGAGTCCCCACATTTCCCGGATCGTTGAGTTCATCAAAAGCGATGATGCGTCGTTTACCCACCAGCGATGCAGACTGAGGAATCTCCATTTCTGCGATGATTCCTTCCGGCGTGCGAACGCCGGAGATTTTTTGCATCACCCCTTCGTTTACGATGAGGACTTCTTCTGCTTCGACACCGAGAGGAATCAACATTTCATCCCTGGCAGCAATGAGCTTAAATCGTTTAGTCCCTCGCAGTTCAGTCACGAGTGTGATCCCTTCGATCAGGACGCTTTTTTTATCGTAGCGGTAGCTTCGATTTTCACGTAATTTGACCAGGTGTTTGACGAATGGATGCTGTACACTGGTGATATATCTTAATGGCATTATATCTAACTCTTATTTAAAGATATAGACATGTTCCACTATTT
>Ga0207113_1161_pt1 | contig 15033 bp, 14 predicted proteins | sample Alteio_BWMinHeat_69_FD_153559 | JGI IMG/M metagenome (GOLD analysis project Ga0207113, IMG submission 153559) | Enriched cells from forest soil in Barre Woods Harvard Forest LTER site, Petersham, Massachusetts, United States -... | ecosystem: Environmental > Terrestrial > Soil > Temperate forest >... | reverse complement strand
CAAAGTAGAATCATATAATTCATTTGAAGACTTTTGTTCGTTTGGAAATGAAATATTAGTAGCTAGCAATGATGAAAATGAAATGGAAAAAGCGGTAAAATATTGCGATATTTTAACAAACTCTGTCATGCTGCAAAATGTTTCTGACATGACTGAAATCATCGCTGAACTCATAGATGAAGGTCATGTGGTTACCAAAGATGATATGTCGCATCTCTCACCATATCTGACAGAACATCTCAAACGATTTGGTGATATCGTGATGAATTTGGATGGAATACCAAAAAGCATTGAAAAAAGCCGCAGAAAAGTGCTGTGGTAATTAATAGACGAAGAGGATAAAAATGTCCAGATACGTAAAAGCCGAAAAAGCATTGAGGCTTTCAGTTGTTTATACAGATTCTAGCGGTAGATATTTTCGCCATTTTGGCGGAACAGTTGCTTGGAGAAACCACAATCCAGGCAACATTGAAGCGGGTAAAATTAGTAGACGACACAATCAAATTGGCATCGATAATCAATTCGCTATATTTCCAGACTATCAGTCTGGTCATGATGCATTAATCGATTTAATAAAAACAAGATATTGGAATTCATCCATTCCAGAAATGATGCAGCATTATGCGCCAAAGAGTGAAAATGACACGGCAAGCTATATTAAATTTTTACAAAAAATGACTGAGGTAACAGATAATAGAAAAATTAAAGCATTTACGGCCAATCAATTTAAAAAACTCTGGGAGGGGATTGAACGATTAGAATCTTATAAACCAGGTCGCATGGTTGAAGTCTACAAAATCACAATGACACAAATTACAAAAAATAATGAAATTTGTGCCTATTTTCTAGAAAATAATCACTGGATTAATAAAAAACACTGTATTGCGCTTGCGACAAAGAACCAGTTAGAATTAGAAATATGCTCGTCAAGTCTTGGAAATATTTATTTACGTGCAACAGGCTTGTCTAAATTTCAAAAAGATTTGCGTTTTCTGGTTAAAAAATAGTACGAATTTTTATGCGATTTATTATATTTTTTATTGCTACCTTGCTCATTTCGCAAGCTTCATTTTCTGAAGATCTATCCGATTTTCAAAATACTGCACCATCTCCAGATGGAAAATGGATTGCTTTTGTTAAATCAACTAAAAAAGTGGTGCCAGATAAATGTCTGACGACTGATTCAGATTCGGATTCAGATGATAATGGCGGGGTCATTGATCCAGTTACCGGTCAGACCATGGAACCTGATGACGATAAAAATGATGATTATGCAAGTCAAATTTGGATTTATGATGTTAAAAGCAAAAAAGAGCGTTTATTGGTGAAGGACAATTTTGCGTGTCAAAATCCAGAAAAGCAAATGCTTGATCCGCAGCAATTACACTTTTCGCCCGACAGTAAAAAATTGTATTTCATTGCAACAGGGTGGGTTACATCAGGTGCATTACATGTTGTTAACGTAGACGGGAAAAACGAACATTATCTCATTCCGGCAAATGAATTTTCCATTATTCCAAAAGGCCAATATAAGGGGGATATCATTGCTTGGGAGCATCGATATTTTGAAGCTGGTGGTAGTTATAATTGGTATTGGCTGTATTTACCATCTGGGAAACAAATTGGACCGCTTGGTAGTGAGGTCACGAAAGATCAGAAAGAATTTCTTGAATCAGATTTTAAATAGAATTGAGAATCTTGTTCGAAGCATAAAATAATACATATGAGTTTTTATACAAATATTTATCTGCACAGATCATGAAACAGCTTGTTGACCTACCGAAATTGACAGAAAATTCACTGGGGTGCAATTCTGGACACGTATCCTGGCTTGCCCTGTATTATCCCTAATCTTCTTTTTTATACAGCTTTATTTGTTTGCCTGCTGGTGAAAATAACCAATCCCAATCATAGCTCCCTAACGGTGTATCGCCTTTAAAACGATATCGGTGTTGGTTAGCAACTATATGAGGTCCGGCTCCGATCCTGGTAAAAAAGGGTTAAATCTCCGTTTCGACCCCGCTTTGTCATATGGACACTATCTTTCGGTCCTTACATCAAATTTTCAATCTTCTTTTTTGTAGAGCTTTATTTGTTTTCCTTGCGGTGTATACAGCCAATCCCAATCATAACTACCTAATGGGGTATCGCCTTTGAAACGATATCGATGCTGATTGATGACTAAATCACCCTTATATCTTCCTTCTTTGATAACATGATACTCATTTCCATCTGTAACAAATCGCGAATTTTTTGAATCCATATCGATTGCATGAATAGCACCAGAAGTAGCCCATGCGGATGTTTGAAAATATAGCGTTTTACTGTTAGGTGAGAAATATAATTGTTCTGGATCAGTGATCTTTTTTTCTGGATCATCGCAAGCAAAATTGTCTTTTACAAGAATTCTTTTTTTCATGTTTTGCAGATCATATACCCAGAGTTCATTCGCATATTTGCTGTCAATGTTAGAAAAATCTGTACACTGTTCTGGCATGATAATTTTACTTTGTTTGACAAATACAAGCCATCTACCATCTGGAGACAATATTGGATTGCTATTTTTTCCAGTATGCGTTAGTTGCAATACTTTATCCGCATTTTTTGAATAAAAGAAAACGTTGTTATTTTTTTCAAAAGTATAAATACCCACATCTGCATAGCCGGTAGTTAGAAATAAAAAAAGTGTAGTAATGGAAATCGTTTTTCTCATAAAATTCACGCAATTATTTTTTTATTAAGCTTCCTAATTTTTTCTGAAATAAGCTGTCTGGGCATGCCCTTAAAAATTCAGTTCCTAAATCTGAAATGCATACTTCCAATTCAACTTGCGCGTTTTTTGCATATTCAATGCACTCATCTTCTGATATCCAATTTCCATTTTCACGACAAAAACGATATTCATTTTTCCCAATTTTCTGAACATCTGAAATTCTAAAAACTTCAATAACGTTGCCGACTTTATAATCTTCAAATTTCTCTATCGCTTTCCATAGTTTTTTAAATTGAGAATCAGTAAATTTCTTTATTTTCCTATTGTCAAATACACCAGTTTTTTCTTGTAAAAACTTCTCATATTTTTTGGTTGGGTTGTGATCCTTTGGTGGTGCATAACCATAAATCATTTCATGAATAGATTTATTCCAATATGTGGTATGTAATGAATCTAATAATGCATCATGACCGCATTGATTATTTGGAAAAATAGAAAATTTATGTGTTACACCAATTTGATTATGTCGTTTACTCACGCTTCCTGGAGTAATATTTCCCGGGTTATGATTCCGCCACGCCCAAGTCCCGCCTGCAAAACGATAATGTCTACCATCCGTATCAGTATAAATAACCGTATGATGCATCCCACCAACTGCTTTTACAAAACGTTTCATATAAAATTCCTGTTATTGTAAAGTCTAATATTTTAAGTAGCAATACCGTGTTTTTATCGTGCTATTCAATAATTTTTTGCTGCTTCTTTTTTACTGCATTTTTTGTTTTATTTAAAAAATGATTTATCTGTTCTTTCAAAACAAAATTTTCGGCAAATAATTCTTGAAATTTTTTTTGCAATTGTTGTTGTTGATCATTCAGCTCTCCGATTCGCGCATTCTTTAAATTTAAGGTGGATTGATATGTTGATTGCTTTTCTTGTAAATCAGACAACTGTGTTTGTTTTTTTTCGATTTGTGCCATTTGTTTGTTAATCGTATTTTCAAATCGTTTTCGTTGTTCATTCGTCTCTGTGCGAGCTTGATCAATTAACTGTACCCAACGTTTTTCAGACTCTTCTTGCAGATTCCGTTCATCTTGCATTGATTGTTGATATTTTTTGGATTGGTCATTGATCTCTTGAGTTAATCGAATAATTTCGGTCTGCAGCTTTTCACCCTTTTCAATTTCATTATTTTTTTCGATGTAAGCACGATTTAATTTTTTCTCATATTGTTCTTTTTGAGTGATGATGTCATTTGATTGCTGTTTCAGTTTCTCTTGCGAAACCGCAACGTCAGTTTGCAGTATTTGTATAGAATTATTTTTTTCATCTATTGATTTTAGTGTTATTCCAAGCTGTGATCGAAGATCATCGTCTGCTTTTTCATGTGCCGCTTTCTCAAGACGAAATTTTTCCTGTTGTTCATTCAAATCATGTTTGATCGACGCTAATTGCTGCACTGCTTGATCCATCGCCGTTTGCCAAAGCACTTCAATGGCTGAGATTAATTCTTTGGGCATATTAGCAGGCAGATGATGGATTTCTTTGCTTGCGTGTTCTTCACGCCAGGTTTTTAAATGTTCAGCGATAGTGGTATTGCTGCCAGTGCCCAACACTTCCCGCACCTTTTGAACAGACGGCGCATGTCCTTGGCTTAATAATTTAATAGCTGTATGTTTAATGGTTTCGTAATCCACGCCGACTCTTGCCATACCCATCAATTCCTTGTGATTTCAAAAGATCGGCACTATATCATGCAAAATCATGTTACGTAAATCATGTTGTTTAAACATCATAATCTATCAATATGCATGATTACTCACATTATCTTGTATTTATTGTCTGACACCGGCAAAATTCGCTTCTCAAAAACCATGAGACACAAATAACAAAAAAATAGGAAAAATATGGACATTATTCAATCAAATTCTCAGATGCTTACACCAACGCCCCTGGAATATTTAAAAACACCCAGCACATTAACGGGAGAATTCGGCACCAATCGCGCGCCATCGTTTATCACCAAGCAAATTGCCGCCAATAACGATTTACAAGCGATTCAATCTTGGCTATCTGAATTTGACCATTCACCCCAAACAAAGCGCAGCTACCGCAAGGAAGCAGAACGTTTGCTCTTGTGGTCATTGATTGAGAAGCAAAAACCGTTGTCGAGCTTAACGCGTGATGATTTGCGTGATTATGAAAATTTTATTACTAATCCGCAACCCATTGAGCGCTGGTGTGGACAACGAAGACCTCGAGGCGATAGTCGCTGGCGTCCATTTGAAAATGCGTTGAGCGAACAAAGTAAAGCGCAGGCAATTACGATTATCAATGCACTTTTTTCATATCTTGTTGAGGCTGGTTATTTGTCAGGCAATCCACTGGGTTTGATGCGTCGCAAAATTAAAATGCGCCAAAATAACAAAGAACAAATTATGGAGCGATTTTTAGAGCAGCCTTTGTGGCAGATTGTAATGGAGTACATTGAATCACTGCCGAAGGAATCGCATCGTCAAAAAACAGATTACGAGCGTGTGAGATTTTTATTTCATTTGTTGTATCTGTTGGGTCCCCGTGTCAATGAAGTTGCAACATCTTACATGCGTAACATCAAACAAATTCGAGGACTGTGGTGGTGGCAAGTAATTGGCAAAGGTCAAAAAGCTGAGCTCATTCCGGTTAATGACGATATGTTAAGCGCGTTGATACGTTATCGCGAATTTTATGAATTATCATCTTTACCAAAATCAGATGAGGATAGTCCACTTTTTATGAGCTTAAACGGCAATAAAAAAATAAATGGCAATATGATTTATCGGATAGTCAAAAAAGTATTTTCAGATTGCGCCAAAAATATTGAAAAAACGCGCCCTGATTTTGCAATGAAATTAAAAAAAGCATCGACGCATTGGATGCGGCATACCTCCATTACACATCAAACGGATGCCGGCATTGAATTGAGGTATATCAAACGAAGCGCAAGGCATGAAAGCGTTGAGACAACCATGCTGTATCAACACGCAGAAGAAAACAAATGGCATGAAGCAATGTCAAAACACGGAATTAATAAAACAAACCAATAAATTATTTACATGGGAGAAAGATGGCAGCAATTCACGAAACCGCATACCCGCGGATTAAACCTAATTTAAGCCGTAAAGAGCTAAAGGAAATATTCACGCCAACACCGGATGAATTATTTCTCTTAAATTCAAAAACAAAAAGAACATTGTCGCTGCCAAGGCTTGGATTTATGATCACACTCAAATGCTATCAGTATTTGGGTAGACCCATTCGTGTCAATAAAGTGCAGGAATTTATAAAAAATTATATTGCAAGTAATCTTGATATTAAAAACGACATCGATTTAACCACATATGATACATCTGCTCGTAAGCGTCACATAAAAATAATCCGAGAGTATTTGAAAATAAATTCTGATAAAAAAGCACGTCGAAAAACAATGAGTGAAGTGGCACTAAACGCTGCTACTACAAAGGAAAATTTAGCGGACATTGTTAATTGTATTATTGATGAGGTCATCAGATTAAGATTTGAATTACCACCATTTCAAAAATTAGTGCGTCTTTCACGCGCTGCGCGCACATTTGTTAATAATGAAAATTATCTAAAAATATTTAATGCATTGTCACTAGAACAGAAAAAATTAATTGATCAAATTGTTGGTATTGAAGGTTTTAGCGAAAACGATAACGCACAAAATAACGCATTATCATGGACAATGTTGAAATTAGAATCCAAAAACCAACCAGCAACAATATCAAGCAATACATTCAATACGTAAACAGCATGAATAAATTGCGTCTAAAAATAAATATTAACCTGGATTTTATTTCACCTACGCGTGTAGAACAATTAAGGGATGAAGCGATCATAGCTGATACCTATGACATGCAACAGATGCGACCCGTTAAACGCTACGCTCTCGTGACAATTTTTATTTACATGAAAACAGCTTCTGCTATAGATGATTTATCGCAAGTACTTATTACGTGGTTTAAAAATATAGAATCCCTTGCCAAGGCTAAATTAGAAGAATATCGTTTAGAAAAAGCGGATAAAACTGATGAATTTATATTGTTGCTGTATCAAACATTACTTGAATTAAAAAGAAATTCGAACTCTGATGAAAAAATTCAAGCAATTGAAAACAATCTTGGCGGGAAGGCGGATGAAATTATTGAAGAGTGTCGTGAGTATCTTGGATTGACATCAGAGAGCCACATTGCATGGATGCTAAAACCATACAACAACAAACGACATATAATTTTTGAATTACTCGAAAATATTAGTGTTTTATCTTCATCCAACGATAAATCGATAGAAACCGCACTGGCATTTATCATGCATCATCGCAACTCGCATAAGGAATGGATTATTTTAGATAAAGATAAATCCATTCAACCTGATTTAAGTTTACTGACTGATGGTTGGTTCAAGGTAGTCACGGGTGTTAAAAGACAGAAAAACCAAGTGATTAAAAAAATAAATCAACATTATTATGAACTCGCTGTTGGTACTGTTTTAACAGGTGATTTAAGTTGCGGCGATGCTTACGTCAAAGACAGTTTTCTATTCGATGATCCCAACAAACAATTTATTTCATGGGAGCAGTTTTTTATTGAGGTGGATAATTATTGTGATTTAATCAAGCAACCAAAAGAGGCGGCGAAATTTGCTGCTTTGCAAAAGGAAAAATTGCATAAAACAGCCGAAAAAGTTGATAAAAACTATCATAACAATCCATATCTTATTATTGAAAATAAACTACCTATTTTAAAAAAATTACCCAAGAAAAAAGAGCATCCCGAACTTGATAAGGTAAGACAACTGATAATGGGTGAGATGCCTGTAAAAAGCATTGTTGATGTCATTGTCGATGTTGAACATTGGTTAAAATTAAGCGTTAATTTCAAGCCACTATCCGGATATGATACTAAAATTGCAGATTATTCACCACGATTTGTTGCAACATCATTTTCATATGGCTGTAATGTGGGTCCCACTCAAACAGAGCGATCCATCGTAAAATTCACACGCAAACAAATCGCATGGATTTTTAATCATCATGTAAGCGAACAAAAATTATTAAAAACAATCAATAAAGTCGTTAAAACTTATAATAGTTTTGATTTACCTAAACGTTGGGGACCAGGTGATGGCATGTCTGTTGATGGCACGTTTTGCGATATGTATACGCAAAATTTATTAGCGGCACATCATATTCGTTATGGCAGATATGGTGGTGTTGCGTATTATCACGTATCAGATCAATACATTGCTAAATTTAGCAATTTTATTTCTTGTGGCGCACATGAAAGTATTTATTTACTCGATGGCGTTGTGGAAAACGATCCTGATATGAAAGCAAAAAAAATTCACGGAGATTCATGGGCGCAGAGCGAGGTGTTATTTGGAATATCCATGCTGCTTGCAATTATGTTGATGCCGCGAATAAAGCATTTTAAACATCTTAATTATTACAGGGCTTCGTGTAATAATCGCTATGAAAATATTGATGAGTTGTTTACTGAAACACCGATTGACTGGGAATTAATTGAAACGCATTATCATGATATGTTGCGCATTGCCATTTCAATTTATAAAGGTAAAGTAAAAGCGTCTACTGTGCTTCGAAAATTATGCTCAAAAAGTCGCAAAAATAAGGTGTATTTTGCATTGAGAGAATTGGGTCGTGTTGAGCGTACAATATTTTTGTTAAACTATATCAATGATCCAGAAATGCGTCGCATGATACAAGCGGCCACCTGCAAGAGTGAAGAGTTTAATCAATTTATTGCTTGGATAAGATTTGGCGGTGGCGGCGTTATTAGTGATAACATGCGCGCAAATCAGTTAAAAATTATTCGCTTTAATCATTTATTGGCGAATATGATAATTTTTCATACGGTTGTGCACCAAACAAAAGCGATTAATAAACTACGCGCCGATGGCATCGAAATACCTGATGAAGCATTGCCGGGGATATCGCCTTATTGGACAGAGCATTTGAATCGATTTGAGATGTTTCAGCTGGATATGGAGAAGGCAGTATCTGACATTGAGTATGATTTAGTCGAAAGCGGGGTCGAAACGGAGATTTAACCCTTTTTTACCAGGATAGGAGCCGGACCTCAGAAAAATACTTCGGGGGTTCTGGACGATCAAACCACGCTAAAACCTGCGAAATATTCAGTGTTTTTGCGTGATTTAAAATAATGAGCTCTTGATTTTCAACATAGGGTTTTGCAAATTCCTTAGCAAGTGTTGTATAACCAATGCCACTTGAAACCAGGAGTGCTAAATTTTCTGTGCGATTCACAAAATAGCGACTATGTTGGGCTTCATCAAATAAATCATAATGTTTGAGATAATCAAAAGTCACTGTATCGGTTTGATCAAAATCGATAATGCGTTCATTTTGAATAATGTCTTTTAATCGGCGACCTTTCCATTTTACAGAGCCAACCAATACATACTCTTCTGGATGAAGCATTTTATGCTGCATTTCAGGACGTAAATGCTCTTGTCGTAAAATAACTAAATCTGCTAATCCAGCGCGTAGTTTTTCATGGCGGTCTTCAGCGTCATCCACATCAAAATGCATCAATAAATTCGGAAAATTTTTCATGATCGGCAAACAAGCGGGCACAATGCGAGCGCGCATAATACTGGTTGGTGCGCTAATACTTAATTCAACTTCGGTATCGAGTCCTGTTTTTTGAATGTGTGCGAGCGCTTCGCCTTCCAAAGCCTTTGCTGAAATACAATAGCGAAGCAGTGCTTCACCTTCTTGCGTTAATAACATGCCGCGACGCGAACGCACAAATAGCGTGACTTTTAAATTTTTTTCAAGGGATCGAATGCGTTGCGTAACCGCCGTTTGCGTTAAATGTATAGCGCTTGCGGCACCGTGCACGGTTTTATGTTTCACAATCGCCATAAAGGCTAATAAATTTGGGCTCAGTAAACTCATAATTTCTCATCGATTCATGATAATGATTCATTATATGAATAGCATAATTTCCGGTATATTACAAAGCACTGAAAAACATTCAACAAGGATGACGAAACAACACATAAAAACAGGTGAGAAATGAATAACACAAAAAAGATTGGCTTATTTGTCTTGATCATGTTTATTATCGGTGCCATCGATAGTCTCAGAAACATGCCGGCAGCAGCCATGTTTGGACCGTCGCTCATTTTCTTTTTCATAGCGGCTGCGATTACGTTTTTAGCGCCCATTGCATTGCTATCCGCTGAACTATCCTCTTATCATCCACCTGAAAAAAATGGTGTTTATTATTGGATTAAAGAAGCATTCGGTAATAAAACTGCTTTTATGGGAATTTGGTTGCAATGGATTAATACCGCAATTTGGTTTCCAACAATCCTTTCATTTATTGCAGGAGGATTTGCTTACTTAATTAATCCGGCGCTCGTGCACAGTAAAGTATATGTGGTGACTGTGATTTTAGTCTCTTTTTGGAGTATGGCTTTTTTATCGCTTAAAAATTTCAAGTTATCAGCGGGATTTGCATCACTTTGCACCCTCTTTGGTTTTGTGTTGCCATTTTGTGTGATGATAGGGCTGTTGGCAGTTTGGTTATTTGGAAATCACACTTTACAAATACACGTAAATTTTCATACGATCATGCCAGATTTTTCTAGTATTAATAATTGGATTTCATTAACGGCGATTATCACTGCTTTTTTAGGTATGGAATTAGCGGCAGTCAATGTAAAAGATATGAAAAATCCACAAAAAAATTATCCAATAGGAGTGCTTGTTTCATCGGGTATTATTTTATTAACGATGGTATTTGGATGTCTTGCCATTGCGTTTGTAATCCCGCCAAACCATATCAGTTTAATTTCAGGTATCTTTCAAACGCTGGCTTATTATCTTGGCTTTTTTCATCTTAAATGGATGGTGTTTGTGATCTCTGCGTTAATTGTTTTCTCGAGCATCGGGGAGATGATCAGCTGGATAATATCTCCTGCAAGGGGGTTGCAACAAGCGGCATTGACGGGGACATTGCCAAAGTTTTTTACAAAGAATAATAAAAATGGCATGCCATCCAATGTGTTAATTTTACAAGCAGTTATTGTAACGGTTGTTTGTCTTGCGTTTACATTATTTAAAAGCGTTAATGATATTTATTGGTTACTGACCGATTTATCAACTGAGCTTTATGTGCTGATGTATATTTTAATGTTTTTAGCGGCATTAAAGTTACATTATAAGCATAAGACCATTGTAAAACCGTTTCAAATTCCTGGTGGCGCATATGCAAAATGGATTTTATGTTTATTTGGATTAATTAGTGCGCTTGTTGCCCTCGTCATTGGATTTATTCCGCCGAGTCAATTGAGCTTTGGTGGTATTTGGCATTATTCATTCATATTTGCAGCTGGAATGATATTATTATGTTTACCTGCAGGTTGGTTTTTGTTTCAAAAAACACCCAAACTTTCATATACCGCTAACCAAAAATCAGTAGAAAAATTATGATTTAATTTCAAATGAGCTATGGAAAAATTATTTAACGGATGAAAATCAAGGAGGAATATAAAAGAACAAAAATCTGGTGAGAATGCATATGATAAATAAGAGTAAACGTCTCAGCATTCTTACCGATGATGAATACAAAGCGCTGTACAATCGTCCAGCCTTTAGCACGCATGAGCGTGAACATTTCTTTTCACTGTCAAAACCTGAGTGGAAGTTAATCGAAAAATTAAACTTTGATAACAGCGTTTATTTCATATTGCAAATGGGATATTTCCAAGCAAAAAGCCAGTTTTTTAACGTCACCGTTAAAAGCGTTTTTGATGATATCAAGTTTATTACTGAAAATGTTTTGTCTCGACAAAAGACCGTTGTGAATTTTCCATCTCGTAACAGCCGAACAAAAATAAAAAATATGATCTTGGAATTTTTAAAATACGTGGATTCAATTTCCGTTGCAAAAAGTGAGTGTAAAGAAAAATTAAAAACTGTGCTACAACGCCTGCACAATCCATCTGCAATATTTAAAGAGTTACTTCATTTTTTGAGTCAAAAACGCATCATGCTACCAGCATACACAACGATGCAAGAGATCATTTCAAATGCCATTGTTTTAGAAGAAAATCGCATAAAAAATAAAATGCAGGATGGATTGCCAAAACATATTATAAAAGATTTATTAAGCCTTCTCACAATCGAGGGTGATTTTTATAAATTAACCGACTTAAAACACGATTTGCGAAATTTTAATTATGGACAAATCACCGATGAAGTAACCAAGCACAACACATATAAAAAATTATATTATTTTTCAAAAAAATTTATACCGCTGCTTGAAATATCGATTGATAAAATTAATTATTACGCATCACTTGCCACTTATTACACGGTTTATAAGCTAAAAAGAATGCCAGAGACGCTCGCAAATTTATATATGCTTTGTTATGTTTTTCATCGTCATCAGAAAATGAGTGATAATCTCACCCAGGCTTTTAATTTCAAGGTTGACAATTATGGCAGCGATGCAAGCACTGAAGCAGATAAGGTGATATTGGCTGAAAAAAAACAATTAAATGTAGATGATGAAAAAATGGGTGTGTTAATTGGCTATTACGATGATGCTTGTACAATTTTAACGAAAAAAATAGCGAAGCTACCGCTATTTAAAAAATATAATTTTTTGCCAGGTATCAATCACGCGAGCATTGATGGCTCAAAACAAGGGAGTAAACGTCAAACAGCAAAATGTAGATTTTCGCCAAAATATTTCGGGCTGACCAAGGGCGTTTCAGCGTTAAGTATGATATTACACGGCGCTCCACTTAATACGAAAATTATCGGTGCAAATGAACATGAGAGCCATTTTTCTTTTGACATCTATTTTAATAACAAATCAGATATACCGATTGATATGATCTCAACCGATACTGCGGGCAGCAATCAACTGACTCATTTGTTTTTCGATTTGGATGACGTGGAATACGCGGCATGTTATAAATCCGTTGTTGACACAATTAATTATCTTAGCATTTATATGCTGAAATATGTTGATGATCCATTATTGCAACGTGCGGTGCGAATTGTTTTAAACACGGGCGAAAATTACAATAAGCTGTATAATGGTGTAACAAAGATTGGCGGGAAAAAATTTCGTGGCATGAGCGATATCGAAATTGACATATGGCATCAATGCACACGGTTAATCACCCTCGTTATTCTTTACTACAACATATATTTATTATCGACACTGATTGATCAGATGGGTGATGATGAGGAAGCGATAAAATTAATAATGCGTGTGTCACCACTGGCACTCAGGCATATTAATTTGGGTGGACTTTATTATTACGGGAACGATAACAAAAAAATTGATGTTGAGGGTATGGTTGCTGCGATGAAAATAGCATTGGAAGAATTGCGGGAAAAAAAGAAAAAATCTTGAAATGGCTTAACTGCGCGGTTTTTTATGTGATGGCTATGCGACTTTATATTTTTGAAAACTTTAAAATTCTTTGTTTTTCAAACTGTTGCAGCTGACATTGTGCATTTCCGAGGGCGTGGGCATTCCTGCCCATTATGACGAGCAAAAAATTACAGTGGATGAAATCTGCAAAATTTTTAATGTCAGCAGACCATCGTTTTACAATTATCTGAACAAAAGGAAGACTGCGATTCAGTTGGCTTGAGCACTAAAAAAACAGGGGTGCAATTCTGGACACGTATCCTGGCTTGCCCTGTGTTAGCGCAACATGGGCAGGAATGCCCACGCCCTCGAAAATGCACAATGTCAGTTATAACAGTTTGAAAATATAGTTTTTCTGGTTTAGTTAAACCCTAATCGCGGTAAGAATACGTCAATTTTCCTTTCGGTATAATTTAATTTGTTTTCCCCTTGGCGTGAATAACCAATCCCAATCATAACTACCCAGTGGCGCATCACCTTTGAAACGATAGCGGTGTTGGGTGGCGACAATATCACCTTTGTAGCGACCATGCATGACAATGCGATATCCATTGCAGTCCGTCACAAATCGTAAATTTTTTCCATCTATATCGATAGCATGTATTGCGCCGGAGGTAGCCCATGCTGACGTTTCAAAATAAAGTGTTTTACTGTCTGGAGAAAATTGCATATCGCTAGGATCAACAATCATTTTTGTTGGATGATCACATGCAAAATTATCAGAAACCAATAATTTTTTTTCATAGTCTTTAAATCATAAATCCAAAGTTGGTTGGCATAATCTGTTTTGGTGGTAGAAAATGCACAAGCATCTGGCATGATTTTTTTGCTTCTTTTTGTAAAAGCAATCCATCGTCCATTGGGTGATAGGCTTGTGTCATGAAAAGAATCTTTACCAAGATGGGTAACAAATTTTTTAACGAGTTTGTTCAATTTATCTGGTCCTCCAATGTAAATTCAATCATCTATTGATCCGCGATAACAAAATCGTTCGGCTGTAAAATAACGTTTATCTCCATCAGCTAATTCAAATCGCATTTCAGGAAAATAATTTAAAATATTTTGTATAATTTCTGGTTTTCGCATAAAAGCATACATTGGCTTCTCTTTAAATGTTTTTCCTAGTCATGCGATATAAATAGTAATGTACTTTCTTTTTATATCGACAATCTGATATTCCACGTTTTTATTTTTTTTCAAAGTAGAAATAACCCAGTTCTTCTCATCATCAGTAATTAACGGCTTTTCTTTCTTTATTAAAAACACCTGTGCACCCGGGTTTTGGTATATTTCAAAACCATGAGGAACTAATTACATTGAATTAACCGAAACATTTGACGTTATTGCAAACCATCAAAATTTACAAAATCTGAGTGAGGTGGTTGATGCCTTTGCTAAAGCACACATTTTCTCACAGGACGACAGTCTTTTGTCTCCTAAGAGCTTTGAATATATTATGCAGCTGGCTGAAAAATATCCCGCGAATTTTAAAGAAAAGCTATTGAGTCAGATACCCCTATTTCAACAATTCATAACAGTAGCTAAATTAAGAGCGTGCCTTGAGGCATTTAAACAAAGCATATCTAGCCGTTTTTTTGGTAAAGCGGGACCGGAATTAGAAAGCCTACATTGTCCGTGTATGGGCAACAGCGGGGGAGATCGTCGCGTATCATTTTTTGAAATTTACAATAAAATTCGTTCCTCCGGCGGAGACAGTTCGCAGCAACGCGCAGAGATTTTTTTTTGAACGGTGATCATTCAAAAGATATCACTGAAGTGAGCAATGTAATCAGAAGCATTAAAGAAAAATTCTCATCA
>Ga0207113_1150_pt1 | contig 15043 bp, 15 predicted proteins | sample Alteio_BWMinHeat_69_FD_153559 | JGI IMG/M metagenome (GOLD analysis project Ga0207113, IMG submission 153559) | Enriched cells from forest soil in Barre Woods Harvard Forest LTER site, Petersham, Massachusetts, United States -... | ecosystem: Environmental > Terrestrial > Soil > Temperate forest >... | reverse complement strand
TAATATCGCCTCCTTTCTGCTTTCCAAAAGTTGATGGATTTCCAAAACTATCGAGCCAGTCATCCTGCACCTGAAAAGCGAGACCGAGGTTTTTTCCGAAAGCATAAATATTTTCCTGGTTTTCCTCCGACGCGCCGCCAATGATCGCACCCATCCGGAGACTGGCTGCAAGAAAAACGGCAGTCTTTAATTCAATCATGTGCAGATACTGATCCAGAGAGATGAATAATGTTTTTTCGAAATCCATATCCAGCTGCTGGCCTTCGCATACTTCGCGGCCGGTTTTATTCAACAGGCGGAAAAGTTCCTGCACATATTTTGGAGAGGTTTGGTTCAGATATTCGTACGACTGCAACAACATCACATCTCCCGCAAGTAAGGCTGTGGCCTCATTATATTTTGCATGAACCGTGGCCCTTCCTCTTCTCAGCGGAGCCTTATCCATAATATCATCGTGAATGAGCGTGAAGTTGTGAAAGATCTCCAGCGCAGCAGCAGTTATCCATGTATCCGGCTGAATCGTTCCAAATATTTCGTTACCCAGGAGACAAAGCACCGGGCGGATGCGCTTACCACCTTCTCCGATCATGTAGGAAGCAGCACCATAAAGGGTTTCCGGCTTCTCCGGAAAATGTTTTTTATTAAAAAAAGAATTAAACTCTTTGGATAATTGCTGAAAACGCAAGATTAATTATTGATTATTAATTATTAATTATCTCGAAGAAACACCCACACTCCTATACTCCCATACTCCCATACTCCCATACTAGCTTTAGGCTTTAGGCTTTAAGCTTTAAGATTTCAAGAACCCACTCATAATCCAACTGCCTTTTTGCGAGATTAGCCGAAATCACTTTAATGCTCACTTTGTCGCCCATGCGAAATCGCCGGCCACTCCGTTTTCCAACCAGCGCATATTCCCCTTCGATCAGACGGAAGTCATCGTATTCCATCAGGCTGTTAAGACTGACGAGCCCTTCACATTTTTGTTCCAGTGTTTCAACCCAGAATCCAAAAGCAGCAACACCGCTTATCACACCTTCGAAAATATCTCCCACAAAATCTCTCATATATTCCACCTGCTTGTATTTGTTGGCAGCCCGCTCACTGTCCATCGCCGCTCTTTCTCTTTCACTGCAGTGCCTGCATTGCTCTTCCAGTTTTTTATGGATTTTTATTTCTTCATCAAGAACCTCCTGCAGTATGCGGTGTGCAATCACGTCCGGGTAACGACGGATGGGAGAAGTAAAATGGCAGTAATTGGTAAATCCCAATCCATAGTGTCCGATGTTTTCAGTGGTGTAAACAGCTTTGGCCATGGTCCTGATACCCAGCTGTTCCAGCACATGCTGTTCTGGTTTGCCCTTCACATCCTTGAGCATCAGATTGAAGGATGCGGCAATACCCTCAGCTGATTTCGTATCGAAATGATGCCCGTATTTTTTTGCAAATTCAACAAAAGGCGCAAGCTTTTCCTTATCGGGAGTGTCGTGAACCCGGTACGGAAATGGAATGGGTTTCTTTTTGATCATCACCTTCGCTACGTGACTGGCCACAGTCCTGTTGGCCAGCAGCATAAATTCTTCAATCAATTGGTGCGACTCCTTACTTTCTTTCACCAGGATTCCAATAGGCTTGCCCTTTTCATCGAGCTTAAACCGGACTTCAGTGGAAGAAAAATTAATGGCCCCTTTTTTTATCCGTTGCTTTCTGAATCGCTGTGCTATTTCGTGCAGAATACTGATCTCTTCAGTGTATTCACCCGCTTTCTTTTCAATGATCTCCTGTACGTCTTCATAGGCAAAACGATGATCAGAATGAATCACGGTTCTCCCGAGCCAGTATTCTCTGATAATTCCTTTATGTGTAATATGAAAAACAGCAGAAAAACAAAGTTTGTCTTCGTTGGGTCTTAGCGAACAGAGTTCATTCGAAATTCTTTCGGGCAACATGGGATTTACCCGGTCTGGCAGATAAACTGAAGTGGCTCTTTCATATGCTTCTTCGTCCAGGGCTGTACCGGGTTTAACATAATGACTCACATCGGCAATATGAACTCCGATCTCATACATCTCGTCTTTTAATTTCCGGAAGGATATGGCGTCGTCAAAATCCCTTGCATCAGACGGATCGATCGTAAAAGTTAATACTTTCCTGAAATCCTTTCTTCCTTCCAGGTCCTGTGAAGGAATGGTTTCCGGTAAACCGGCAGATGCTGCCAGCACATTTTCAGGGAATACAATCGTGAATCCATTTTCAAGAAGTATCTCTTTCATCACCCGGTCATTTTCATCCGACTCGTCCAGAACCTGCAATACTTCTCCCTGGGGTTTTTTATTTTTACCCCAGTCAGTAATTCGTATGATCACCCGGTCGTTGTCTATCGCGCCATTCAGTTTGTCTAAAGGAATATATACATCCGTCATGGGTCTGGCCGTTTCAGCAATAAAAAATGCGAATCCTTCACCCATTTGAATATGGCCCGGAAAATCAGTTTGTTTTCTTTCAATCACTGATTCTACAATACCCTGTATCCTGCTGTTGTCACGCTTCGACTGGGTAATTTTCACAAGTACAGAATCTCCATGCATGGCTGTATTGAAATCATTGGGACGAACCAGCACGTCGCGGTCCAATCCCTTTGCGATCACAAATCCCATTCCTGACCGGGTTACTTCCAGCACACCCTTATGCAGGTGTGTATTTATTTTTTTCTTTTTCTTATCTAGATGTTTATGACCCATAATATGTCAGGCTTGATCAGGAAATTCCTGAATGAATGTAGTAATTAAGCGCGTAAACTGATTTTCTTCATAAAATAAAAACACCGGCTGAATGGGTATTACATAAAATGGCAGTTCGCGAATCTGCTGTGAAAATTTCTGAAGACGCACAGCATCTTTTTCTGTCGTTAGTAAGATCTTATCGGGTGACTGGATCTGTTCAAATTTCTTAAGAATATATTTCAGGTCGTCGATCGTAAAAATATGGTGGTCGCTATAAGCCAGCTCATCATACCCATTAAATTTTTCTTCCAGATGTTTTTTCAGCGGACCCGGATTTGCGATTCCTGTAACGAGTAATATTTCTGCGGATTTCACTTCGACCCAGGGAATTCTGGTAATCACCTGGTAGGGCTTTCCGTATGTGATAGCAGTGAAAAATAACTGCTGTTCAGGTTTCGGTTTTATCTCCCTGATCAGGTGATGTTTTTCCGCCAGTGACAGATCCGGGGGACATTTTGTAACTACAATAATATTCGCCCTGCGGGCGCTTTTCTGCTGGTCACGCAGATCCCCGGTTGGCAGGAACCAGTCACGCGTAAACAGATTATTGTAATCCGTCAGCAGAATATTAAATCCCGCTTTTACCGAACGATGCTGGAAAGCATCGTCCAGAATGATGACGCGCGTATCGGGTTTATCATGCAGAAGCTGCGGAATGGCAAATATCCTTTCTTCTCCCACAGCCACCGTTACATCAGGAAATTTATTGTAAAACTGCATGGGTTCATCACCTATTTCCAGGGCTGTACTACGTTCTGTTGCCATTGCGTACCCTGATGTTTTTCTTTTATAACCGCGACTGAGAATGGCTATCCTGTATTGATTTTTAAGTTTTGCAATCAGGAATTCAACCATCGGTGATTTACCAGTTCCACCAACTGCAAGGTTTCCAATACAGATCAGCGGCAGGTTGAAAGTTGCTGAACGCAAAATATTCATATCAAACATCCAGTTCCGGATATAAACAATCAATCCATATACCAGCGAAAAAGGAAGCAGGAGCATCCTTACCGGTTTTAATAATGGATAGTTGAGATTGATCATAGCAGGGAATAAAGATAATTCAAATCAATGCGCCCGGCTGCTTCTGAAATGGTTCCTGGAGTGATCGATTTCATGAATGCAAGAGAAAACAACGCAGGATAACCCGACCATGCAACGATTTCATGTTCGTAATCAAGATAATTATCATTAAAAACCCAGCCGGCCGGATTCAATCCATAAGACCTGCAAAGCTTTGCAGTCATCAGAGAATGATTGATACTTCCGAGATAATTTCGGCTCACAAGGATCAGTCTCGCATCCAGTGCTTTAATCAGATCGATTACAAATTCACTTTCATTCAGCGGAACCATTAATCCACCAGCGCCTTCGATGATAAGCGGACGATCAGATTTCAGTTGATTAAAATCCTGCACAATCCTGTTGAGATCAATATGAATATTTTCATCCTTTGCAGCAATATGCGGTGAAGCTGCTAATGACAGTTTATATGTTTCCGGATGAATAATGCTTTTTGGATTACTAACCATCGAAGCCACCCAGCTGCTGTCTGTCCCCTTTTCGAATCCTGCCTGCACGGGTTTCCAGTAATCAGCCTGAAGGGCTTCCGTAAGAACAGCAGCGACAACCGTTTTACCGATACCGGTACCAATGCCGCTGATAAAATAAGGCCTCATCCCGCTTTATTAATGAAGATGGAAAAAAGGGTGGTCCCGTAATTTCTTTCCGAAACAAAAAGTGGAAAATCTTTGTACCGGTTGCGCGGCGTATGTTCAAGAACAAACCATCCGTTTTTCTTCAGGTAGTTTCCTTCCACAATCAGCGTCGGAATCTGGTCGATGGTCTCCAGCGCATAGGGAGGGCCGGCAAAAATAAAATCGTATTGATCTTTATTATTTTTCAGGAATTTGAAAACATCAGATGGAACCACTTTCAAATATTTCAGCTGCAGGATTTCTGCAGTTTTTCGGATGAAGTCAAGCATCTGACTGTCTATCTCTACAATGGTCAGATCGATTGCACCGCGGGATGCCAGTTCAAAACTGATGCTTCCGGTTCCTCCAAAAAGATCGAGGGTCTTCAGGCCTTCTATTTCGCGGTTAGACTGCAGTATATTGAACAATCCTTCTTTGGCAATATCTGTCGTCGGCCTCGTATAGGGCATTTTAGCAGGCGGATGAATTTTTCTGCCTCCCCAATCTCCACCGATTATACGCATATCGTCATTTTCAAAAGAGAAGAGAAAAAATGATTGGGAAACTGCATGAGTTCATCCGTCATTTTTATACTGTCTTCCATACTGTCAAAGCGGATATTCAGGAAATATAATTCCAGGTCTTCATATAAAGCAGATTTTTTCTCGATCATTCCGGCAAGCTCCAGCACCAGTTCCTCCCTGCTCATCTTTAGCTGGTGACAGCAGTTAAGCAGATGATATAAAACATCTTTAGAATCCAGGTATTCGAAATGCTGTATAAGTTGAAGTTGACCGCTTTTGCAAACCATCAGCAGCATTTTATCGGGATAGAAGAATGCCTTCATATAAGAAGGATCTTCTTTCGCTGTGAACATTTTAAAACACTTGAGCTGAAGACTATAAAAATGCCAGAACCGGGCATTCTGAAATTTTTCCTGCATTAAAAAATGAATCCGTGCAGGGACACGGTAAACATTATGAAATTCAAACCAGGGAATTTTTTCATCCAGCACGAGGTCACTGCTCAGATCTCCATAAATCAGGTCAGTTACCGGCCTCTTCATGTCGGTACCAAAAAATTTTTCAGGGATCAGGTTACTCTCAGGGAAATTATAAACGAGGAATGTTTCGCTTGCATCGAACCCTCTTAAAATAGGATCTGATTCCAGGATACCACGTACAATGGTTTCTGGTTCGTTGGTTTTAAGTTGTGGCCATTGAAAAACCCTGATAGCGACGGGGCGCATACCGCGGACATTCAACAAAACAAATATCAGCGAGCAGGCTCCTACTTCGATCAGCAAACGGCATTGCGTGGGATCCTCGCCATGGGGATTTTCATTATGTATATCAAAATCGGGTCTGATGTTCATAAAACGGATCGCAATAATACTACAATTTGGCGGATGGAAAGACGGTTTATTGCCATTCAGTGAGCAACTGCCGCGCAATCACTTTTATCCTGATATCGTCATAAATCAGATCCGGCATACCTAAAAGTACCCGCAGGTATGCAATCGCTTTTTTATCCTGTCCCATGCGGTGGTAAGAACGTGCCAGCTCATAATAATTCAGAATAAAAGCCGGATATAAAGAACGGCTCTTTTCAAAGTCAGCTATGGCATCTTCCAGACTCGCATCCGGCAATTTACCATAAAACATCCTGGCGAAATATCTTTCAGCCATGCTGAGGTCACTCACATCATAATTCCATCTGCCAAGGATATGATAAGCCCTGAAATTTGAAGGATCAAGACGTATGGCATTTTCTGCATAATGCTTTACATCTTTCGCCATGATGACACGCTCCCTGGTTGTAGATACCCTTGATATCCTGCCCAGCGCAAAAGCCATGGCACAATTTGCTTCTGAAGAATTTTGATTCACATTCAGTGCTGCAGCTGCATAATTTTTAGCTGCAATAAAATAGGGACGCATTTTTTCTTTTTCCGTTTGTCTCGCTCCAATCCTCGAGCAAAGCTCACTGCATTTCCAAAGCGCCTGCAGGTTGCCGGGTTCGTACTTCAGTATTTCAGCATATTTAAGAAAAGCTTCATTTTCATGCAAAGAGGATTCCTGTTGCTGTGCTTCTTTCAGGAGCCGGTTCAGATCCTGAGAAAATAACAGGCATGGAAAGCCTAAAAAAAATAAGGTAAGCAGTCGAAGCATAATGAATACTTACTTAAATGAACGATGCATCGTAACTCCTACCTTACCGACAAAATGTTCTATAGGTGCCTGTAATTTAAAAACGCTGATTCTGATTTCGGATACGGCCGGATATTGATGTTTGATGTTTAAGATAATACCCTGGCAGATTTTTTCCAAAAGAAATACAGGTTCCTTCATTTTTTCCTGTACAATCTTAAATAAATTAACATAACTGATAGTATCTGAGATCTTTTCGAACACGAAATCCAATTCGGGATAAGAAACACTGAGGTTTACTTCGAAGGAATTCATGACCTTTCTCTCCTCTTCATAAATTCCATGGTGTTCATAAAAAATCAGGTGCTGAAGTTCAATTGTAATCATAAAATAATTTGATCCGCCAGCCGGCGGATCTTTGTTGATCCAATAAAATCTGATTTATTTAATAACTGCCAGATCTATTTGCTGTTCTGCTGATGCCGGAACTTTTTCCTGGAGAGAAAGCCATCGTTCTGCATCCAGGGCAGCCATGCAACCGCTTCCTGCCGCTGTTACTGCCTGTCTGTAAATTTTATCCTGCACATCACCAGCTGCAAAAACCCCTTCAATATTTGTTTTAGAAGTTCCTGGCACTGTTTTAATATATCCTGTTTCATCCATCGTCAGCCATTCCTTGAAAATGCCTGAGTTGGGTTCATGTCCGATGGCTACAAAAAATCCGCTGATCGGAATAGTTTCTGTTTTTCCATCTTTTGTATTTTTTATCCTGACGCCGTGTACTTTATTGTCGCCAATTATTTCTTCCACCTCGGTGTTCCAGTATATTTTAATATTGGAAGCTTCCCGGATACGCTGCTGCATAATCTGCGATGCACGCATCTGGTCCCTGCGAATCAGCATATGTACATTCATGCAAAGTTTGGAAAGATACAATGCCTCTTCTGCAGCCGTATCACCGGCGCCCACGATGGCTACTTCTTTTCCCCTGAAGAAAAATCCATCACATACCGCACATGCGCTGACGCCATATCCATTAAGTTTTTCTTCGCTCGGAAGTCCAAGCCATTTCGCCGTTGCACCTGTTGCTATAATTACTGAATCGGCTTCGATCAGTTTTTCATCATCAATCCAAACCTTAAAAGGTCTCTTGGAGAAATCCACTTTAGTTGCAATGCCGTAGCGGATCTCCGCTCCCATCCTGGCTGCCTGTTTTTCAAAATCCACCATCATCTCCGGACCCTGAACACCGTTAGGATAACCCGGATAGTTCTCCACTTCCGTGGTAATCGTAAGCTGACCGCCTGGCTGAATACCCTGGTATAAAAGGGGTTTCAGATTGGCCCGCGCAGTATAAATCGCCGCCGAATAACCCGCAGGACCCGATCCGATAATCAAACAATGAACCCGTTCTGTTGATTTATTTTCCATAAAAATTCTAATCAATAATCTTCTGATATTTTAAGTTCAGGCTTTAAGCTTTAGGCTTTAAGCTTTTGGCTTTAGGCTTTAAGATAGTCTCAAATTTAAAAGTAAATGTTGATAATGAAAGTCGCGCAGATGACTCAGGTAAAAGGAAAAATAAAAAAAGCCATTCCGCAACATGCGAAATGGCTATAAAAATATACCTGAATTAATAATTAACAATTAACCATTGACAATTATCCCAAGTACGCTTTCAACGCACTGCTGTACCTGGCTTTCTGGAGTCGCTTGATGGCTCTTTCCTTGATCTGGCGGATTCTTTCCTTGGTCAGATCATATTTCTGTCCGATCTGTTCGATGGTAACACCGTTTTCTCCGTCCAGTCCGAAATAAGCATTTACGATTTCCGCTTCACGGGGACTCAAAGATTTTAATACCCTGCGAATTTCTGCACGGAGGGAATCTTTCATCACATCGTCATCTGTATCATCACCGCCTTCCAGTAGATCACCCATAGCCACATCTTCGGCCTCGTGCACCGGTGCATCGAGTGAACTGTGACGGGTATTGCTCTGAAATATATTGTTAATTTCTGTTTCGCTCATTTCAAGCAATTCAGCCAGTTCTTCCGTACTTGGTTCACGTTCGTGTTCCTGTTCGAAAGCCATATAGGCTTTATTGGCTTTATTATATGTGCCGATCTTGTTCTGCGGAAGACGAACCAGACGACCCTGTTCGGCTAAAGCTTGAAGGATTGACTGACGGATCCACCAAACGGCGTAAGATATGAATTTGAAACCCTTGGTTTCATCAAAACGCTGGGCAGCTTTAATCAGTCCCAGGTTACCTTCATTGATCAGGTCACTCAGGGAAAGACCCTGGTGCTGGTACTGCTTTGCCACAGAAACCACAAAACGAAGGTTTGACTGGGCCAGTTTGTCCAACGCCTTCTGATCTCCCATCTTAATCCGCTGAGCGAGAATGGTTTCCTCTTCCGGAGTGATCATGGAGATCTTGGATATTTCCTGTAAATACTTTTCTACCGCCTGTGAATCGCGGTTTGTAATCTGCGTAGCAATTTTAAGTTGCCTCATAATTGATAATAATAATTGTGGACAAATGCCTTTGTCGGATACAAATCAACGATATAACAATGTAAATCGCGGAATAGTTGATAAGGGTAGGATTAATTATGTTCCGCTCATGTACAGGCACGAAAGTAATACGCAATCGCGGAACTTCATAACCTTTCTGAAATTAAAAAACACAAAATTTGGTAAAACGAACTTTTTAGTTATAAATTTGTTGAATAACTATAAACTTAGTTGTCAATTGTAAATTGTCAATTGTCAATTACGGAGATAGTTTTCGACAGGCATTAACAATTAACAATTGACAATTTACAATTATGCTTCGTTCTTTAACAAAATCAGAAGAGCAGGTCATGCAGGTCCTTTGGAAACTCGGTAAGGGATTTCTGAAAGAAATTATTGAATCGACTCCGGAACCAAAACCTCATTCAAATACCATCGCAACCATCCTGAAGATCCTGGTGGAGAAAGGGTTCGTGGAATATAGTGTACATGGCAGAAACAACCTGTACAAACCCGTGATCTCCCAGTCCGAATATGGAAGAAAATCAATCAACCAGCTGATCAAGGGATATTTCGACGGCTCCCCGGCCCGTCTGGTTTCCCAATTCATTAATGACCATAAACTGAGTGAAGCCGAGCTTGAAACATTATTGCAACAAATTCAACAGGCAAAAAACAGTAAATCATGAGTATCCTGATCTATCTGACAAAAACTGTCCTGGTATCCGGGTTACTTTCCGGCTATTACTGGCTCTTCCTGCGAAACCGTTTTTTTCACGGTTTCAACCGGATTTATCTTTTAGCCATTCCGATTCTCAGCTTTCTGCTACCGGCACTTCAACTGAGACTACCCTCCTTTTGGAACCATCCTTCATCAGGTTCTCCAATCCTTTTACTGGGGGTCGGACAGGGAACCCTGGAGGAAGCGGTAACTATTTACGCAAGGCAGCAATCTGGAAAAGGACTTTCATTTGAATCCATATTATTCATTCTGTGTTTGACGATAAGTATATTTCTACTCATCCGGTTTTATAAATCGATCCGTTTTATTTTTCAACTGCGAAAAGAAAAATCATTTATAATCCTTCCGGAAGCGACTGTCTATTTTGTTTCTGAAAAAGGAACTCCTTTCTCATTTTTCAAATCCATCTTCTGGGGAAAGGAACTGGAATTGGAAAGCGAAGCTGGCCGCCAAATTCTGCAGCATGAGATCTATCATGTGAAAAATAATCACTCGATGGATATCCTTTCGCTGGAAATTCTATACATCGTTTATTGGTTCAACCCATTCCTGTTACTGATCCAAAGGGAAATAAAAGCGATCCATGAATACGCAGCGGATGCATGGGTAGCTGCGAAAACAGATACTTACGCATATGCAACCCTGTTATTAACCGAAGCCTCTGGTCCCATGCTACCGCTAACAAATCCATTTTTCAAAAGCCAAATCAAAAGAAGAATCTCTATGATGACGAAATCCAAAAAACAAAAAGCCGGTCTCCTGGGTCGTTTCATGATCCTGCCCATGATCGCGATTTTAACCGGACTGTTCTCATTTAAGATGCATAACATAGTGCATCCATCATCTGCAAAACCCATCAGAGTCGTGATTGATGCCGGTCATGGGGGCAGTTTCAATGGTGCACAGTACAATGGGATACTGGAAAAAAATATCAACCTGCTCATTGCAAAAAAAATTCAGGCTTTATCGCATGAATATAATGTGGATGTGATCATGTCCAGAGAAACAGATATAACCCCCGGCAGTAACGAGTTGCGTGAATCACTGAAATACATTGCAGATCTGCCAAAAAATAATAACGCCGACCTTTTTATTTCCATCCATACCAATTCAACAGAAAACGGAGAGGATGGAAAAATACAGACTTCCAAATCAGGATTCCAGGTTTATATACCCCGTAATTCAAGTGAAGTATATGAAGGATCCCTGAAATTTGGATCTGCCCTGACTGAAGTCATCAGATCAGATTATTCGATCGAACCCGAATTAAAACAAGTACCCGGAGATGGCGGGAACATCTACATTTTGAAAAACGCGACCGTGCCGGCTCTTTTAATCGAATGTGGTTATATGGATAATCCCGCAGATTTGAAATACCTGCAGGATGAAAAGAACCAGGAAAAAATTGCACGTGATATCCTGGAAGGAATCCGGAAATATTCCATGGAAACAACCAGGTATGCTCCACCGGTGGTCATTTCAACAGATTCAATACCATCCGATACGACAACCATGGAATCCATAAGAAAAATGAATCAAATCGATATCGCTTCCATAAATGTTGACAGAAATTCAAAACGGATTATTATAACTACTAAAGACGGAAAAGTTTTATATGTAGTAATCACGGATGAAATGATTCATTCCTGGGATTCTGCACGCGATGCAAAAATAAATGCGGCCGGCACCGCTGGCGCAGGTCAGGCAGTATTTACAAAAGTTGAAATTGAAGCAGAATTTCCCGGAGGAAACAAAGCCTGGGGAGAATATCTGCTGAAGAATTTGAGGTATCCGGAAGCAGCCGTGAAAAAAGAAATACAGGGAGAGGTGCTGGTTGAATTCATAGTGAAGAAGAATGGAGAACTCACAGATATCCACGTTATCAGTGGTCCTGAACAATTAAGAGAAACTTCTGTGAATATTATAAAGGAAAGCGGCAGATGGATCCCGGCAAAACAAAATGGAGTAATCGTTGATTCTTACCACCGGCAACCCATCAATTACAAACTGGAGCGACAGTATTAACCCATATCCCATATCCCATAACTCATATCTCATAACCCATAACCCCTCTAATACCCAATCTGATTTCCACCTGTATTTATCAGCAATTCTTTTTTCTCAGACTCCTCTACCCTGCCGATAACCTGAGCTTCCATTCCAAATCCCCTGATTATTTTAATTATATCGTCGGCAGCGGAAGCATCCGTATAGATTTCCAGGCGCTGGCCCATATTAAAAACCTGGTACATCTCACGGTCATCTGCACCCGAAGATTTCCGGATCAGATCAAATATTACAGGCGGCGTAAACAGGTTGTCTTTAATAATCCGCAGAGGGTGCGGCAGGTACTTCAGACATTTTGTTTGTCCTCCCCCACTGCTGTGGATCATTCCTTTCACCTGCTCAAAACTATTCTCAAGAATCGCTTTCACAACGGGTGCATAGGTACGGGTCGGACTCAGTAACAATTTGCCCACCGGCATTTCCTCACCCGTTTCAGTTTTAACCAGGTCGGTCATTTTATAAGTACCGGTATAAATCACATCTTTATCCAGAGAAGGTTCAACGGTCTCCGGATAATAATGGCCATAACTGGATTCCAGTACGTCATGTCTTGCGCTGGTGAGCCCGTTACTTCCTATTCCGCTGTTATATACTTTCTCATAGGCCGACTTTCCACTGCTTGAAATCCCGACAATCAAATCTCCTGCTCCTATTTTTTCATTGCTGATAATTCCTTTTTTTGGCCAGCGAGCGGTCATCGTGCCATTTACGGCAATGGTTCTGACCAGATCTCCCACATCGGCTGTTTCGCCTCCCAGGAAATGAATGAGCACTCCATAGCTTTTCAGTTCATCAAAAAATTCCTGTGTGCCTTCAATGATGGCCTGCAATACTTCACCGGGAATCCTGGATTTATTCCTGTCGATGGTGGAAGAAAATAAAAGATTATTATATACGCCCACGCATATCAGATCATCCAGGTTCATGGCCACCGCATCCCGGGCAATATCTTTCCAAACGGAAATTTCACCTGTTTCCTTCCAGTAGAGATAAGCCAATATACTTTTGGTGCCGGCACCATCGGCATGCATGATATTCACCCAGTCCGCATCCTTTCCCAAATAATCCTCGTATACTTTACAAAATGCAAAGGGGTAAAGCCCTTTGTCGAGACGGGCTGTTGCCTGATGTACTTCTTCTTTCTGGGCTGAAACACCACGTCTGGAGTAAAGAGACATATAAAACCAAGGTTTTAATAAGGCGCAAAGCTAATCGAATCACTACAGCCTGAAAACGAAAAACAGAAATTTTAATTCATAAGCTGTGTTTTTATAATTTCGCACCAGATTTTGATTATGCTGGTTTACAGGAATATAGATCTCTTACCCCTTTTTCGCAATACCGTACTTACCATTGGAACCTTTGATGGCGTACATACGGGTCATCAGCAGGTGATTACCCAAATGAAGAAACGCGCCTTTGAAGTAAACGGTGAAACGGTCATCATAACATTCGATCCCCATCCGCGCACGGTCATCAATGCAGCTTCGGGCATAAAACTTATTAATACGCTGGATGAAAAAATAGAATTGCTTTCTGATAAAGGCATTGACCATCTCGTGATCGTTCCGTTTACTGAAAAATTCGCGCAACTTTCTGCGGAAGATTATATCAGCCAGTTTCTGATTCGTTATTTCAGGCCCCATACCCTCATCATTGGATATGATCATCATTTCGGAAAAGGAAGATCCGGAAATTATGAATTGCTGAAGCTGCATACAACCACCTATCAATATCAGCTGATGGAAATTCCGGCACATGTGCTCGATTCAATCTCCGTAAGCTCTACACATATTCGTCAGGCCATAGGACATGGGGATATGAATATCGCCAATCAGCTGCTGGGATACACTTATTTTTTCAGCGGGTTGGTAGTTGAAGGAAATAAACTGGGCAGAAGCATAGGTTATCCTACTGCAAATCTTGACATTCCGGAAAAATCAAAACTGATTCCTGGTGACGGCGTGTATGCTGTGGACGTTGAATCCTCTGATGAACCGGGCAGGCGATATCAGGCGATGATGAATATAGGCTTTCGGCCGACAGTCGACGGATCAAAGAGAATGATTGAAGTGAATATTTTCCAATTCGACAGATCGATCTACGGCTATTCCCTGAAAGTATTTGTAAAGAAATTTCTTCGTCCCGAAATAAAATTCAGTGGACTGGATGCACTGAAAGCTCAACTTGCGTTAGACAGAGAGGCAAGTATAGGAGTATAGGAGTATAAGAGTATAAGAGTATAAGAGTATAGGAGTATAAGAGTACAGGAGTGAAAGGTTCCTCAGATGCACTCTTATACTCCTATTCTCTTATACTCTTATACTAGTTTAACGATCAATTCCTTCAACAACGCCCCTTCCTCCACATTCACCGCGCCTACTCCCACACTCTTCAGATTATACTGATGTAGTAAGAGCAATGCGTTTTCGGTTCCGGCGAATCCATAATTTTTTGCGGCTTGCAGATAGTCCCTCACATAATAAGGAGATACACTAAGTGCAGCGGCAGTTGTTTTCTCATCCGGTCCCGCGATGCCGAAGATCATATATACTTTGCTGAAGAAACTATAGAGTGCGGGCAATACCAATTGGATGGGTGCCGCCTTCGGATTTCTTTCAAAATATTGAATGATGCGAAGAGCCCCGGATAGATCTTTTCTGCCAAGGGCCGACTGCAATTCAAATGCATTGTACTCTTTGCTGATGCCTACAAAGTTTTCGATATCATCTTCATGGATGGTCTTTCTCGCACCGAGATTGATCTGGATTTTTTCTATCTCACTTTTAATGCGCGTCAGGTCATTGCCGATATGATCTATCAGGAGACTCAGCGCCTTCTCATTGATCGTAAGTCCCTTTGATTGTAATAATCCGGTCACCCATTCAGGCAACTGGTTGTCGTACATTTTTTTTGTTGAAAGCAATTCACCTTTATCCTTTAGAAGTTTTGCCAGCTTACTGCGGCCATCAACTTTTTTATCCTTATAAGAAACCACGAATACCGTGGAATCCAGCGGCTGCTGAATATAAGATTCTAGTTTGTTGATGTCCCGCATCTGTTGCGCCTCCTTCAATAATAC
>Ga0207113_1100_pt1 | contig 15184 bp, 14 predicted proteins | sample Alteio_BWMinHeat_69_FD_153559 | JGI IMG/M metagenome (GOLD analysis project Ga0207113, IMG submission 153559) | Enriched cells from forest soil in Barre Woods Harvard Forest LTER site, Petersham, Massachusetts, United States -... | ecosystem: Environmental > Terrestrial > Soil > Temperate forest >... | reverse complement strand
CTCCAAACGCTTCGCGTAGCAACAGAAGAGTATTGAAACGTGGTCTATATACTGCGCGGCGGTGAACCGCCCTTTATCCTTGCTTTTAACCAAATAAGAATATACCCTTCTCATATTATGATGATTTTATCCATTTTTTTATACATATGCCTAATTGGAGTGATTGCCTGGCTTTCTATTGCACTTAAAAAAACCATATCGACACTGTCACATGAAATGCAGATAAATGGATTCAATGTAAAAGCCGTTTTCAATAAAAACATTGAAACTGGTGAAATATTTTTAAATGATGCCTGGGTAATAGAATGACAATTTGCAACATAAAAAAACTCATCGATCTAAAAAACTGGAATTCTATTATTAAGGATAACTCTCCTAAAGATATTTGCTGTGTGCTAAATTTCGATCAAATAATGCATTTAATTGAAAAAATGTTCTATGAAAATATGCAAGATGATCAAATTCAGCAATTTGCCCTAAACTTGGCATTTGAAACCCGCAACTATTTTAGGAATCAATGGGAAATCGATTGGAAGAATGATGTCTTTCTAGGACATCTTTGTTGTGTTTTATGGCGCTATAAAGATCAATATATTTGTTATAAAAAAGCCTATGACAAATTAACCGATCCTCCAGAATCCATATTACTACTTTTAGCTGGATGCGATAATATACCTAGCATTTTGAACCATCAAAAAATTGAAAAATACCTAAAGAGTGCCTTAGAAAAAAAAATAACCTACGAAGGCGCCCTTATGATGAAAGCTTTATACCATCATAAGACTGATCTACAAATGGAAACTTATTGGGATAACATGTGTACAGAACTCTTAAACAAGAACATACATACGGAAACGATTATCCCAGATGTGTTAATGAAATCAGGTGAACAATTTCACACATAGTTTCAACACTTTTCTGTTGCTCCAAACGCTTCGCGTAGCAACAGAAGAGTATTGAAACGTGGTCTATATACTGCGCGGCGGTGAACCGCCCTTTATCCTTGCTTTTAACCAAATAAAAATATACCCTTCTCCTATTATGATGATTTTATCCATTTTTTTATACATATGCCTAATTGGAGTGATTGCCTGGCTTTCTATTGCACTTAAAAAAAAGCATATCGACACTGTCATCTGGCGAGAAAAATACAACGCACAAACTGCCATTTTAACAGCGCTACAAAATGCGAGTAAAGAAGAAATCCAGACATTGCGCAGCGAATGTCAAACAGCTCAAGAGAAGCGGGCTATTCTTAAAACACAGCTGGCAGAACAAAATAAATCTTTCCAAGAAAAAATCGATTTTCTTTCTCAATCCCACCAAAGATTATCAGAATCATTCAAATCGCTTTCTATCGATGCCTTAAAACACAATAACCAATCTTTCCTGGAACTTGCCACCACAAAGCTTCAAGGCTTTCAAGATGCCGCTAAAGTGGATCTACAAACGCGACAAAATGCAATCGGCGAGCTCATTAAGCCCGTGAAAGAATCTCTAGAAAAATTCGACACCAAAATACAAGAGACAGAGAAACACCGTGCCGTCGCCTACAGTACCCTAAGCGAACAAGTCAAAGCGATGGCGAGCTCTCATCAACAGCTACATAATGAAACTTCAAATCTAGTCAAAGCACTGCGTATGCCGCAGGTAAGAGGACGATGGGGAGAAATCCAACTCAAAAGAGTGGTCGAAATGGCTGGTATGATCGAATATTGCGATTTTGTCCAGCAAGAATCTACTCCCAATGAAGAACGACGATTGCGTCCAGATCTCATCGTCAAACTCCCCAACCAGAAACAAGTGGTCATCGATTCCAAAGCTCCTTTGCAGGCCTATCTAGAATCATTAGAAGCCACTGATGAATTCACACGGCAACAAAAGCTCAAGGAACATGCTCAACAAGTAAAAACACATGTCATGCAACTTTCAGCGAAATCCTACTGGGATCAGTTTCCATCTGCTCCGGAATTCGTTGTTTTATTTTTACCTGGCGAATCTTTTTTCAGTGCTGCTCTAGAGCATGACCCCACTCTCATTGAATATGGAGTCGATCAAAAAATCATCCTAGCAACTCCTACAACGCTCATTGCCCTTCTCCGTTCAGTCGCTTATGGATGGCGTCAAGAACTCATCGCAAAACATGCGCAACAAATTAGCAATCTAGGCAAATCACTATATGAGCGCTTACGCATCTTTGCAGAACACTTTGACGAAATTCGCAAAAACCTCGATCGCACCGTCGATGCTTATAACAAATCCGTCGGCTCTATTGAATCCCGGGTGTTAGTGACGGCTCGTAAATTTAAAGAATTAGGCGTATCGACAGACCAAGACATCGTTTCTCTTGAATCCGTCGATAAAGTCACACGGTCGTTAATTGACGAAAGGAAACAGCTTCCATCAGATGTTCCTTGAGGATTACCGGAGAATTTGCAAGGTCGGCAATGGTGCGTGCCACACGAATAAGACGATCACATCCACGTGCAGAGACATAAAACACATCGATGACCTGACGAATGACCTCATGGCAATCATGAGTGAGCTGACAATGTTGTTTAATATCGTGAGCGGACATCTGAGCATTATACTTCTCTTTCCCAAAGCGCTTTGCCTGTAATCGTCGAGCTCTCTTGACTCGTTCTTGAACGGCGGCTGACGGCTCCCCAGATTTAGTCTCTATAATATCCTTATAATTCAATGCAGGAACATCAATATGCATATCAATGCGATCCCACAGCGGACCTGAAATCTTGCCCCTATAACGATCGATCTGCATCTGGGAATCGGTACATCTTTTATCAGAGTGCCCCAAATAACCACATGGACAAGGATTCATCGCTGCAATACAGACGAAATCGCTAGGAAAAGTAAAATTACCTTGGGCGCGGCTGATGGTGACCTTACGATCCTCAAGGGGCTGCCTAAGGACCTCTAAAACCGAACGAGAAAATTCAGGGAATTCATCGAGAAATAAAACTCCTCCATGGGCCAGAGAAACTTCCCCTGGACGAGGCACGGCACCTCCGCCAATCAAACCTGCATAGCTAATTGTGTGGTGAGGAGAACGAAAAGGACGCTGCGTGACGAGGCTTTGGCCTTCCTTAAGCATACCAGCTATAGAATATATCTTCGTGATCTCAAGAGCTTCTTCAACAGCAAGTGTGGGCATAATACCCAATAAGGCTTTTGCGATCATGGTCTTTCCGGAACCTGGCGGTCCAGAAAGCACTACGTTATGCCCTCCCGCAGCAGCGATCTCCATTGCTCGCTTCACATGAACCTGCCCTTTAATATCAGCAAAGTCGACTGCAGGTGCATCGGACGCAAAGATATCCTCATTGATGCCATAAAGAATCGGAGCAATAGAATCAGGATGTTGTAAAAAGTGGGCAGCTTCTTTAAGGTGTTTAATCGGGATAATGTCAATTCCAGGAACGGCTGCAGCTTCATTGGCATTGAAGGCGGGCAAAAGGATTCCCTTTTTACCTAATTCTTTAGCCAACATGGCACTGGCCAGAGCTCCTTGAATAGGACGCAGCTCGCCGCTAAGTCCCAACTCTCCGACAAAAAGATATTCAGAATGGATTTTGGTCTCTATCGCCTGCATTGCGAGCAATAGCCCCAAAGCGATTGGCAAATCGTACCAAGCACCCTCTTTTTTAAGGTCACCAGGAGCCAAGTTAACGGTGCAGGAAATATTAGAAATAGGATATCCCGAATTCCTCACTGCAGTCAGAACGCGGTCCTTAGACTCTCTGACGGCAGTATCGGGTAACCCCACGATGACAAAAAGAGTTTTATCGGCTCGAGAAACATCGACCTCGACTTCTACAGGAACTGCTTCCAGTCCCAATAGAGAAATCGAATGCATGCGAGATAAAGCCATCTATTAGACCTCTTGCATAACTAAATTACTCTACTGAAAGAACAAAGTAAGCAGGGAAGGCAAAGTTATTGTTAGCTCTTGGAGCCCCTTTGAGTGTGACAGTTTGTCCCACTTTTTCTTGTAAATCAAATCGGGTACTGTAGAGATAAGCGATAGGCTGATTAGTTGTTGGATCGACCAGCATATAATCGCCAGGCTTATTCTTAATCACGCGGATGTAAGGCTCAACGATTCCTGTTAATACAACTGCTTTTTCCGCTTGATCATGATAAAAGTCATCGATAGAACCATGGTTATTTTGCTTTATCCAAGCTTGATAAAGATTTTGCTCGGTAGGTGCCCATGCAGCCATTTTATTGCTCAATCCCTTATTATCGATTGTAGAGCGAATGACACCTTGATTTTTCTGCAGCTCTTGTTCAAGCTGAGCCAGTTTCTGCTGCTGATTTTTAACCTGTTGGTTAAGCTCTGCGTTTTTGCTCTGCCAGTCACTATGAACCATGTTGCTCTTGGTCTCTAGATAGGAGAGTTTCTTCTGCAAATAATTATCCTGAAACACCGTAATCATTTCGCGGGCCTTTGCCACCTGCTCAGGAAAATCGGCATACTCATTGATCACTTTGTTATAATTATCATAAACCCCATTCAGGTTGATATCTGGAAATGATTTCTGCAATTCAGCCTGGCCAACAGCATAATTAGAACTAAGAAGACGATTCACCTCATCGCGTCTTTTTTCAAAGGTAACCAAAAAGGATGCATTGCCCATCTTTTGAATGTATTCCTTAGCAATATAAAAACGGGATGAGCTTGGTGGGACAATTTCAAGCCATTTATTATTGCTTGGACTAATCATCCCTTCAACGCGATCGCCAGTAGAAAGCTGACCAATAACTGCGGCATCGACCTCTGGAGCGATACGTACATTCACACGGTTGGCTTCAACGACGTTATCGAGGATGTATGTACGGAAAACATACCCTTTAACATCAGAGGGAGGCTGGACCGCATAAAAATCATCAGACTCTCCAACGATAACAAGCATATCTCCTTGTTTGAGCTCGCGAATGACAGGAGAATCTAGGTTAGGCTGTTGACGCAATCGAACTTTATTCTTAATCACCCTTCCTGTAAACGCTTCAAAAGAAGGAGAGGGATTTTGAGTAGCCTCTTGAGTGGGTTGTGCCGTTCCAGAAAGAACAGCATTACATTGTGCATTTGAAACCAAAACTATAAACGCCGACAGCAACGACGCCACATATATACGCATAACCGAGCTCCTAAAATTGTACAAAACCGAAACATAATTCTAATGCCCAACTCATTTTTATGACAAGAGAGAAAACGCAACATCAGCGATTCGAAATGCAAACAAACAATGAAAATAACAGGATAGGCAGGGTCGGCTTCGCCGGCAGGATAAAAAAAGGGGAGATCCTGCCGGCGAAGCCGATCCTGTTTATCCTGTTATTTCATTGTGTAAATTGTGCAAATAAAATACCTGTTGTTCAAAAATCCGTACTCATACATAGCATCAACATGCCCTATGTACCTTTGCGTTTTTTTGTCTTCGGGGTTTCTTGATCAGATGCAGTGCTAACCATAATCACCCTTTTCACTTCTTTAGGGGATAATCGCATTCCTTTAGCTGTAACCCCCTTGACAAGCAACCTATCTATTACTATTACTTGCTTAGTAATTTGTTGTTTCAACTTGGGCACAAACTGCAACTCAACAGTCAATTTAGGTTCTGCCGTCAAGAAAAGTAAATCCATTCCTTCTTCTACGTAACGATAAACTTTATCCATCATGAAACTCTTAACAATAAATCGTTTACCGTAACAGATGCGAGACTTTAGATCCCTGTAAACGACGTTAATAACAGTTTTCTTATCAGCAATGCCAACATAAACGACTTTATTGCCTTCAGTATGAACATATTGTTTTTCTGGTATATTAATCACCGAATAAGAACCGTCTTTAAAAAGAAGGAGGAGCTTGTCGAAATTCGTGCACTCTAAAACAACAGAACCAGTGACCTTAGTTCCCACAAATCCAGTTTGAGGGTCGAATCCCACTTTTATATTGCGCGTTTGAATCGCTCGCATATCGAGCTGTTCAATATTTTGTAACACTGTCCTACGGGGAAAATCTTTCCCATACTTCGTAAGGAGTCCTCGCAAGTAATTAGCAGAGAATTTTTTGATATTACTTAAATGCTTGCGAATAATCGTCAGCTCTTTTTCAATAGCAGCGATTTCCTCTTGATTCTTATCGAGATCAAAGCGTGAAATACGTCTAATCGGGATATTGAGAAGCATCTCGCGGTCATCGTAGGTAGGCTCACGACTAAGTTCCTTATGGAAAGGCTCTAAACCTTCTGCAATGGAAGTATGAATTTTTTCATAGACAGCAATCGTTTCAATGCGTTTATACAATCGATTTTCGATAAAGATCTGCTCTAACGTCTTGCAAAAGATTTTTTCTTGCAGGCGCTCTCTTTCCAATTCGAGTTCTTTCTTTAGATACTCCTGCAGCTTATCGACATAAAGCTTTAAGATTTCCTGGACATCGAGTTCGCAAGGAAGATTGTCTTTAATGACGACCATCTGAGAAACCAATGAGACTTCACATTCGGTATAGGCGTATAAAGCATTGATTAACTCTTCGGCATAGATCCCACGAGGCAATTTAATTTCGATTTCAACCTTTTCTGCAGTATAGTCATGAATCGATTCGATCTTAATTTTTCCCCGCTTTGCAGCCTCATCTATAGTTCGAATTAGAGACTCCGTCGTCGTTCCATAGCAAATTTCAGTAATGACAATTGTCTTTGCATCTTTAATCTCTATTTTTGCCCTAAGTTTAATCTTTCCTTTACCTGCCTGATAATCAGAGGCATCCATTAAACCACCTGTGACGAAATCGGGAAGGACTGTGATCTCCTTTTCTCCTTCGAGAAGAGCGATCTCAGCTTCCAGTAATTCGACAAAATTATGGGGGAGAATATGGGTCGACATCCCCACAGCGATCCCTTCAGTGCCTTGCATTAACAAAAGAGGGATCTTGGCGGGCAGACAGAGAGGCTCCTGACGTCTTCCATCATAGGAAGGTTGGTATTCAGTCAGATCTGGATTAAACATCGTTTCTTTAGCCAACAAGGAAAGGCGAGTCTCAATATAACGAGCAGCAGCAGCGGGATCGCCAGTAAAAAGATTGCCGAAATTCCCCTGTTGATCAAGCATGTAGCCTTTATTGGACATATTGATAAGAGCTTCTGTGATCGGAGCATCGCCGTGGGGGTGATAAACCATTGTCTGCCCTGCAACGTTAGCCACTTTATGCAATTTGCCGTCATGCATGGTCCAGAGTGTATACAGAATGCGGCGCTGCACAGGCTTTAATCCATCAAAAACATTGGGGATAGCGCGATCGAGAATAACGTATGAAGCATATTTCAGGTAATGATGGCGCATCAAATATTTGACATCTTTCATTCAACACACTCCTCTGCCGCAATAGGTTGTTGAATGTCCTCATTGACGAGGTTTTCCATGATGAATTGCTTCCGTTCAGGAGTATTTTTACCCATGTAAAACTCGAGAATTTGCTTCACATCGGAAAATGTATTAATCTCCACAGGGATAAGCCTGATATCTTTATTGATAAATTGCTTAAACTCTGAAGGGGAAATTTCACCCAGTCCTTTAAAACGGGTAATTTCAACCCCTTTTTTAAGCTTAGATACCGCTTCGTCCCTCTCTTCCTCAGAATAGCAATAATAGGTTTTTTCCTTGTTGCGCACCTTGAATATAGGGGTCTCCAAAATAAACAAATGGTTGTTCACAACAAGCCCCTCAAAATAAGTGAGGAAAAATGTCATCAATAAATTCCGAATATGCATTCCATCGACGTCGGCATCAGTGGCTAAAATGACTTTGTTATAACGCAGATTATCGATATCGTCTTCGATATTTAAAGCGCTCATCAAGTTGAACATCTCTTCGTTTTTATACAACTGATCTTGCTTCATGCCAAAAACATTCAGTGGCTTGCCACGCAACGAAAAAACTGCCTGCAGCATTGGATCTCGAGAAGCTACAATGGAAGCACTTGCAGAATCGCCTTCTGTAAGAAATATCATCGTCTTATTCCCATGGCCGCTACTGTCATTATAATGGTATTTGCTATCGCGCAATTTAGGGATCTTAAATGAAATTTTCTTCTGTTTCTCTTTGGCTTCTTTCTTAACATTAGCAAGTTCTCGACGCAACTTCTCATTAAAAACAACGCGTTCGATAATTGCATTAGCTGTAAGGGAATTTTTATATAAAAGATCACAAACAGCATCTTTGACCTCTTGGACAAGAGGTCCGCGCAAATCGGTATTACCCAGTTTGTTTTTGGTCTGCGATTCAAAAATGGGATCTTTAACTTTAACCAAAACAGTGCCAACAATCCCCTCGCGCACATCGACACCCTGAAAATTCTTTTTAGAATACTCGTTAACACCCTTTAATATTCCTTCGCGGAAGGCCGATAGATGGGTCCCTCCGTCAGAAGTGTGCTGTCCATTGACAAACGAATAGTAAGTCTCTCCATAGCTCTGTGTGTGTAAAAAAGCAAACTCGACCTGCTTACCACGGTAGTGTAAAGGCTCATAAAGGCGATCTTCTTCAGGAACTTCTGCATTCAAAAGATCCAAAAGGCCATTTTTTGATTCTATCACCTCTCCATTGAAGTGGAGACTTAGCCCTGTATTCAAATAGGCATAATGCCACATTCTCTTAAGGACATATTCTTTTTGGAACTTATATTTTTTAAAAATTTCAAGATCAGGGATAAATTCAATAAGGGTGCCGTTGGGCTCGCTTGTTTTGCCTCCGCTTTCCTTCTGCTTAATCCCTTTAGAAAAAGTGACGTCTATATATTGGCCATCACGATGACTACGTACATGAAAGAAACTCGAAAGGGCATTCACGGCCTTAGTACCGACACCGTTCAACCCAACAGAAAATTGGAAGACGTCGTCATTATATTTAGCACCGGTATTGATTTGACTTACACACTCGACAACTTTCCCAAGAGGGATGCCACGGCCAAAATCTCTTACACAGACCTTGCCAAGCGCCTCATCAATATCAATGATGATTTTGGTGCCATGTTTCATGATAAATTCATCGATGCTGTTATCGACAACTTCCTTTAGCATGACATAAATGCCATCGTCAGGATGAGAACCATCGCCCAGACGGCCGATATACATGCCGGAGCGCAAACGAATGTGACTTAATGCATCAAGTGTTTGTACACTACTTTCATCATATTGTTTTGCCATAACCCCTGATCAATTAAGAATCTTTTTGACGAAATAAACGAGAAAACAACTCATCAATTTTGTTTTTACGAACAGCGCCAGGCATGTGCTGATTGCCGTTGGCAACTTCATGAAGGTTTTCAATCGCAATAAAAGCACCAGGATCTTCTCGATGAATCAACTCCTTCAATTCAGCGAGTTGCAAACGCTCTGCAATGACATACAAAATCTCACGGGCATCACCGGAAAATCCTCCACGCCCGTACATGACGGTAAGTCCAAGCCCAAGCTCGTAAATAATTGCTGCAGCAATAGCTTTAGAATGGGAAGAGATAATCAACACCGATTTTGTTTCATCCAAACCAACAATAACAGCATCCATGATCTTAACGACAACGACATACATAATCAAAGAGAGAAGAGGCGGATGCCAGTCCTGAAAGACAATTCCTGCTGTGCCAAAAACAAAGATATTGCACACGAGAACGACTTGACCTACGGTAAAACCCGTTTTTCGGTTAATGATAATACCCAAAATCTCTGTGCCATCAACACAGCCTCCGTATCGGATGATCAACCCCACACCAATACCAAGAATCGCCCCGCCGATGACGACAACTTCAAGGGTTTCTCCGTGAAATTCTGCCGAGGCCACCCGATCAAAAAAGAAGACCGACAAGACAAAAAAAACCGTCGCAAAAAGCATATGGAATAAAAATGCCTTTCCAATATAACGATAAGCAAGATACAAGAATGGAAAGTTCAGTAGCATTAGAAACATTGCGAGATATTTCTGACCAAATAAATTACCCAAAATCATCGCCATCCCAACAGTACCACCGTCGATCAGCTTATTGGGAATCAAAAAGACCTCTATAGCAAAGGCTGCAAGAAAGGCTCCAACTGCCATGAAAAAATATGAGATAAATTGACTTGTAAGTGACTTAATGCCAACACTTGGAGCCTGCATGATACCAACAACCTGTAAATGTAAGGATTCAGGCCGGAGCATAGATGATATCGACTTAAAAAGCAAGAATATAAGGAAGAAGGACATTAAAGGGGTGCAATTAAAAGCGGAGCTTGCGAAGCAATCACTTATTTTTTAAAGCTAAAGTCAATTATCTTACATATTTGCTTGATCCTATTTTCGGTCAGCCGAAGGCCCCTCTGCGCCTCTGCGGTTCACCCTTTCGTGCGGCGTCTACCCCTCCCTATCTATAGTAATTTGAACATTAAAATTGTGTATTTTTACTCTTTTCACAGGTTGCAAAAAATCTACAAAGTCGAGCTTAAAAAATATCAGTTTACTTTAAAATTTATTTCTTGTATCCTCCATTATCTCACCATTTTTAGTTAAGTATGAAGATAATCAAAAAAATTGCATTCTACACTTTTGGTTTTGGGTTAGGAATTCTCATGCTACTTAACAGTGGTGTCGTGCTTTATCAATTCTTAGCTGATATGCCCTGGAACATTACTCCTGCTGAAAGAATATTTAGTGCGGGAATTACATGTTTGGTAGGCATTATATTGATTGCTTGGACTTACCTTCTAGTAAAAAAATAATTGACAAAGGAATACTTATGCTTAAAGACTTATTAGATAAAGAAAGAGAAAGCCTGGATTATTTCTTTGACAACTTTGATTTTACCGCAGCAGAACAATTATTGACTCTACTCAATGAATGCATCGGCAAAATTATCCTCACTGGTGTGGGCAAAAGCGGATATATTGCAGAAAAAATTGCAGCAACATTGATTTCAACTGGATCTCGCGCCTATTTTCTCTCTCCTACAAATGCATTCCATGGAGACTTAGGGATTATCCACGAAGGAGATATGATCATCATGCTCAGCAAAAGTGGTGAAAGTGATGAATTGCTTCATCTCGTCCCTTTTATGCGAAATAAAGGAGTAAAGACCATTGCTGTTGTTAACCAGCCCGACAGCCGTTTAGCTAAGGCATCAGAACACACAATCGTCCTTCCTGTAGGGAAAGAACTCTGTCCCTTTAATCTAGCTCCCACGACATCATCGGTGGTGCAAATGATCTTCGGAGATCTGATTACTGTCGCTCTAATGACGCACAAAAACTTCACCCTTGCCGATTATGCGCTCAATCATCCTTCCGGGAGGATTGGACGCCGTTTAGTGTTGCGTGTGAGAGATCTAATGCTCACGGGAAAGGAAATTCCTCTTACAGGCCCTAAAGCGAAACTCGTCGATAGCTTGGTCGAGTTATCTGACAAGCGTTGTGGTTGCATTTTGATTACGGATGACGAGGGGGTGTTATTAGGAATTTTTACTGATGGCGATCTACGCAGAGCCCTACAAAAGCACGGATCAGCAGCCTTGGAAAAAACCATGGATCAACTCATGACATTAAATCCACGTCGCATCCTACCTACAATTCTAGCCTCCGAAGCTTTGGTTACGATGGAAGCTGACCAAAAACGCCCAATCACCGTATTGGCTGTCGTCAATGAAAGCAATAAGGTGCTTGGTTTAATCAAAATGCACGATATCATCCAAAGCGGCATTTAAATCAGAAGATAAACGCCAATACCGACGAAATAGCCTAAGGCAGCAGCTAAGCTAATACGTCTGACATACCACATAAAATTCACTTTTTCCAGCCCCATAAAAACGACCCCTGCCGCTGAGCCAATGACCAAAATGCTCCCTCCTGTCCCTGCGCAAAAAGCGATAAGTTGCCAGAATTCATGATCTGGTGGATATTGTTCTAGTGTATACATTCCCATCGTTGCTGCCACTAAAGGAACATTATCGACGATCGCGGAAACCAGCCCTATTGCCGTCGCAATAATCGTCGTATTGCCAATATGATGTGTCATCCAGTGGGCGAGATTTTCCAAAACACCAGCTGATTCGAGAGCATTGATTGCAAGCAACATACCAAGAAAAAAGAAGAGGCCGGAAAATTCTATTCGAGAAAACGTGGAAATCATCCGAAGGTGTTCTCTATCTTTATGTCCAGCGTGGACAATATCTGAGACAACCCAAAGAACACCAAAACCAAACAAAACACCCATGAATGGGGGAAGCCCTGTGAGAAGTTTAAATATGGGAACAAAAATAAGCGTCGCAATACCAAGAAAAAAAATCAATTCCCCTTTTGGTTCTAATTTGTCGCCCTTGATATTTTTTTTAGGAATCAGATCCCCTTTCAAGAACAACGAAAGAGATGCAGCAGAAACTAAAACGGTGGCCAAACTGGACAAAAACAAATCGCGCATAATAGGTATTGTTGTCAATTGTCCACCAATCCATAACATTGTCGTCGTCACATCTCCAATGGGCGTCCATGCTCCACCCGCATTGGCAGCAATCACAACAGCCCCACCAATAATTAACCGATCTTCCCCCTCATCCAATAATTTTTTAAGTAGAGAAATCATCACAACCGTCGTTGTCAAATTATCGAGAATAGCTGACAGCACAAAAGATAAACCGCTCATGATCCATAGAAGTTTGCATTTAGAGGTAACCTTCATAGCATTTGAGATGATTGCAAATCCCTTATGAATGCTAATCAGCTCGACAATTGCCAATGCTCCAAGGAGGAAAAATATGATCTGAGCAATATTAGAAATGTGATGAGTAAGGCATGAGGCATTTGTCTCACATGTCGATGCACCGCTGGCATATTGAACCACCCAACAACAGACTCCTGTCAAGATGGCAATAGTAGCTTTATCGATCTTTAACACATGCTCTAGGATGATGCATCCATATCCTAAAATAAAAATAAAAAGCATGATCGTGGCGTAAATATCCATAGAGAATTCCTTTTAATGAAAACGCTAGCACATATTCAAATACCCTGCTATATTTTTTTTATGGATACTTCTCTACATACGACTATAAAAACCTCTTTGATGCGACATTACCTGATGAGAGGCTCTATTTTAGCTATCATAGGAGCGTTAATCCTTTTGACTGCAGGATCTTTATTGCCACCTAAAATTCTCGCTCCCTGGGGCTTTTTTTTATTTATAGCAGCCCTTTCACTCATTACTTATGGGCTGCTTCCCTATTCTCGTCTGCGCCGTTTAGAGCTGAACCCCTATCAGCTTGTGATAGAGGACGAATATTTAGATCTATGGAGAAAAAAAAAGCTGTTGATGAGCATTCCAAAAGACAATATCTTTCGAATCTCTTACATGGAAAAAAAACACGTTTACGGCATGCTTTTTATTTTGAAAAGACCACTTTCACAAAGGATGATACTCTTAAATAAACTCGGTTTTTTTCCCCACTGTCAAATCACTCCAGAAGGCAATATTTTCCTTCTCTATTTCAACGAGCGGGCCTATAAGGAAATAAGTAACTGTTCAGAAAGTCCCTAACCCGAAATGGGGCCCCTGCCCCATTTCGGGTTAGGGACCCTCTGAACAGTTAATCTTAATTCCATATTCTTTTTGACTTATTCCTTGATAGGCAGTTGTAAAAATAATTTTTTATTCTTTCACGTTAGAATCTAATAGGGTGATACGTTGTGCTTCTGCAAATGTTTCTTCCCAAATAAGCTGCCGCGAATAAGTTTCAGGAAGATCTAGATAATAGCTTAAAACTCCATCAATAGCTGATATATAATAAATTTTATCTAAATCAGGGAGATCCCCATCTGGTTTTCTCACCCATATTCCTATTTCCACATTTTTTGCCGTAAATGGGTATGTAATCAAATATTGTCTAATTTCTTCATTGTTATTAATTGCATATAAATATTCATTGATAGCATAAATCAATAATTCCCTTGCCTCATTCAAATTTATTTCTTTGAAAAAATCAAATCCCATATACATCATTTCTACTTCGTGCATCATTCGTCCCCCAGTACCCACAAGATATAGTTTTTTCTCCCTTTTCAGTTTCCGTGCAGTTTCTGAAGTAATTTTATTCACAATTTTCTCATCTTCAGAAATTTCGTAACTTAACGAAGTGCAAGCTGTAAATAAACAATAAAGAATAAAATAAATAATTAATCTTAATTTCATATGCTTTTTGACTCATTCCTTGATAGGTAGTTGTAAAAATAATTTTTATTCTTTCACGTTAGAATCTAATAGGGTGATACGTTGTGCTTCTGCGAATGTTTCTGTATGAATGATTTTTAAAGTATCATCTGGAAGATTAATATAATAGCTCAAAATTCCATCTGTAGCTGATATAAAATAGATATTGTTTATATTAGGATCAGATCCATTTAATTTTCTTGGCCAAATTAATATTTCTATATTTTTTACTGTAAATGGATGTTTACAAAGATAAGGTTTAATATTGCTATTTTCATTAATATTCAATAAATATTCATTAATTGCATACACAATTAATTCTCTTGCCGTTGACAAATCTATTTCCGAATAAAGATAGAAACTCATAGCCATCATTTGCACATCATGCATCATTCTCCCACCAGTACCTACAAGATAGAGTTGTTTCTTTTTTTTCAGTTTCCGTGCAGTTGCTTCAGTAATAGTATCGGCCATTTTTTCATAGTCTGATTCTTCGTAATTTAGTTGCGAACATGCATAACATACGCAAAATAAAATAAAACAAATAAATAAATTGATTGTTTTCATAATCTCTCTCTGGGATTTTCTAAATATTTTGTAATATGTCCCTGTAATATGGGTTTAAAAGTCGGACTTAAAAACTCATGGTCAAACCATTTGGCTTTTTTATCCGGCCATAAATGTTCTAGTTCGTTAAGATGGACTAGCCCTGGTACATCGAGGTAGGAGACAACATCAAAGTAACTTTTGTAGTTACGAGAGTCGTAACATAATTTTTTAGGAATAATCGCTGCGGGGGCTATTCCAATGACGATTATTCTTTGGCGTACCGATTCGGGAGAGGACTCTAACGCATTTAGGACGTGAATTGCTCCTCCACTGTGGGCAATGACGAGAATTTTTTCATCAGGTCCATGGGTTGCAATAAAATGTGCCC
>Ga0207113_1160_pt1 | contig 15237 bp, 15 predicted proteins | sample Alteio_BWMinHeat_69_FD_153559 | JGI IMG/M metagenome (GOLD analysis project Ga0207113, IMG submission 153559) | Enriched cells from forest soil in Barre Woods Harvard Forest LTER site, Petersham, Massachusetts, United States -... | ecosystem: Environmental > Terrestrial > Soil > Temperate forest >... | reverse complement strand
GGCTCATCTGCGCCCACTTGCAAATCGGCCACAAATGTTTTTTTATCTTGTAAATAATTTTCAACGCGTGACCATAAGGCATTAAATATTTCTGGTGATACAGGTTGATTGATTGCGCCCCAGTCAACTGTTTCTGCCGTACTATCATCTTTCACAATAAAACGATCTTTCGGTGAACGCCCTGTACGTTTTCCAGTGGTCACGCAAAATGCGCCGTTTTGGCTTAAAACGCCTTCATGATTGGCGAGAGCAGATTGGATTAATGTTTCAGTGGAGGGATTGTGAGAGTGTTCCATGTGCGGCACCTGTTTAAAAATAAAGTGCCCCATCTTACACGAAATTTATTTCGACAAACAGGGGATGCTTGCGTTGTTCACGCCGCCTTATGATGTTTTTTAGCAATCCATCCATCATTAAACGCCTGTCTCAAATGGTGAGGCATAATAATGATTTCGTGCCGTTTGGTATCATCATCATAAGCGATCAACTTACCTTCTTTTTTAACAAATTCATTGGTAATGAGAATTTCTTTTTGCGTCATACCTAATCCCCAGCGGGCAAACGCTTTTTCGTAATGACGGTTTAATTGCCTTTGCACTTCTCTTTGATCATCGCGGGTTGATTCTTGCGTTAGATAATGCTCTTTATCAGCATCTAATTTCTGCAGTATTTTTTGAAGCAAATGCTGTTGATCGCTAGGCGTTTTGCATATAGACAACAACTTACCGAGCTCAAAAAACAATTCTTCGCTGTTTTTGTTGTTAGTGGCCATGGTGATCTCCCGTTGCTGTATACAGAAGACGTTCAATTAACCCTAGTATAGTTCATTTTTCCTTTTCTCGCCTTTGCGCGTGCAACGGGCGGGCACTCGATACACTGAAGTTCTATACAGTGATTGCAGCGCCTCACACTCGACGCGCTGAAGTCCTGGTGATATAGCTTAGAAGCTTTCGCGTCAGCGAATGCGAAAGCAGAAGCAACTATCTAAATATTCCCTTTCGTACTTGCTAACGCAAGCACTTCTAAACTATGTCACCAGCGCTCAATGCATCCAGTGCAGCACTCTTTATGACTATGCAAAACTCAATGATCAGCCGCCGCGTTAACCTTGATAGTCTTAAAAAGTTTCTGTCAATTAAGAATTCTTAAATTTGTGAAACTTTTTAATACTATTTTTTAATTCCGCCAATTCTCAATCAATAATTGCGGAATACGTTGAAATTCTTTTTCATTAGCGGTGACTAAAATTAATTGATGTGACAGCGCAGTCCCTGCAATTAATACATCATAACTGCCGATGGGTGTTCCTGCTTTTCGCAATGCAGCGCGAATAACGGCGGAATAACTCGCATCTTGTTCAGTGTAAGGCAGAATAACGACGCTTGAAATCAAAGCTTGAATGAGAGGTTTTAATTTTTTCGCGCGCTGTGGATCGTGTAATAATCCATATTCCAATTCCATGACGGTGATGCTGGAAATAGCGATTTGTGAGGGTGATGTATTTTTTAAGCGTTTTGCGGTGTTCACCTCATTTTTTACAAAATCACTGATGCAACCAATGTCGAGTAAATATTTCATTTGAAGGGATCGTCCTTGGGTTCGGTGAGTTCACGCCGCGTGGATTCAAAACGCGGTGTTTTAGATTCTTTAAGACCATTGAAATTAAGAATACAAGGCGGCCATTCCAGTGCTTTGTGATGCGCCACCCATTCTTGCAGAGCTTCGCGAATAATCGCATTGCGGCTTTTGTGAAGCGTTTTTGCAAATTCTTGAAGCTGCTGACCTAAGTTATTTTCAACGTAAATATTAATGTTCATGATGATACCCTCGCGATATAACATAGTATAACATGTTATTTCTAGTTGCACATGAAAATGCACACGCGAAAACGTACACGAAAATTTAATACTTTTTTAAGGTTTTTGGCGTAGCATTTGTTAGATCTTGGTCCATAATTGGTGTGAGTGTGAGTGTGAGTGTGAGTGTGAGTGTTGATGGAGCCGCGCGTGGATTGAGGCGCTCCGAGCCGAATAAGCGAGATTTTACAGAAAATTGTTTTTAAAGGTACACAAAACGAGAGTTGATTATGCCGTATTTTGACGAGAATGCCACCAGATTTCCAATCAATACGCCTGCTGATGCGTCTTCAACGGAAGGCGTTGAATCAAATCTTGCAATGAAAGACATTGCTTTTCGTATTGCGTTGGGTGATCGGCCGTTCTACAAAGGGGTTCGTAAGATAGGGGAGACCCCAGCACGCAAAGGTACTAGTGAATTTCAGCTTGGCTCTGATACAGCATTAAATCAGGCGTATAAAGCCCAAGACGATGCTATAGCCACTAATGTTTTTTGTACTTGGCTTGCAACGCGAACACCTGCTGAACTTAACAAGCTAACATCTGAAAATATACTGCAAGGGCTTACAACAAATACAGGAGCTCGTCGTTTTGAGGATGATCTCATATCTAATATTCAAAAAGGCTTTATGGCGGGTCGAAAAGTTATTGATACGCTTGCGAAAATTGGAAAATTTGCTGCGCTGCCAGACGCAAATGTGCTTACAGAACCCGCGCAATTAACAGCAGCATTAAAAACATTAGAAACCGCAAAAAAATTGTCTGTTAAAGTAGATGAAGCGCTCAAAACATTATCGACTCACGGATGTCCGAACACTGACGCAAGATGCAGCAAGCTTCAGGTGTGGAAAGACGCGTATCTAGCTCTCGAAAATACAGTAAAAGAAGCAAAAAATGCAATTACAGCAAAAGAAGAAGCTGATCGCAAAGCTAAAGAAGAAGCTGATCGTAAAGCTAAAGAAGAAGCTGAGCGTACAGCTAAAGAAGAAGCTGATCGTAAAGCTCAGGCAGAAGCGGATAAAAAAGCAAAAGAAGAAGCTGATGCAAAAGCGAAAGAAGAAGCTGATGTAAAAGCTAAAGAAGAAGCAGATCGTAAAGCTCAAGAAGAAGCTGATCGTAAAGAAAAGGCAGAAGAGCAAAAACGTACAGAACAAGAACAAGAAACAGCACGAGGTAAGCTCAACACTAATGAAAGTGCAGCGTGGCTCATGCTCACGCTAACCGCAGCAGTAGAGCGCGCGCAATCCTTGCCGCTCGAAACGTTACAACAAGTACTTGAGGCTGAAAAAAAATTAAAGAAAGCAGGTTCAGAATTAGAAAACGTAACAGCGCTTATTGATCAAGCTGATCAAGCAGCGCAAGAAGCACAGCAAACTGATATTTTTAAAGAGCAGCTTACTGCGTTGCATGTAGCCCATACCGCAAAAAAAGAAGGGATAGAAACACTAACCACAACAATACGAGCAACAAAAGAAAAGCTTGTTAACGAATTAAAAACGCAGATAACTACAGCAATCAAGGTTGGAGCACCAACACTACTGGGTAATGAAACTTTCAGTCAATTAACTGAATTTGACGGTCCATTAGAAGAAGCAAGAGCATTTTTAAATGCGGCAAATGCTGCGCTTGTAGAAGTTCCAGATCAAGAGCGCGTGACATTAGATTTACAATGTACAAATGTGATGGGAATTATTAACGGGCAACTAACCAGCGCAGAAGAAAGTATAACCAAGGCAAAAGCAAAAATAATTGACCAAACAGAAGTTGAGGCCAATGATGTCATTCAAGTAGTGAATGCCATTGGCACATTGTTATCAGAGCCAGCAAAGCAAACACCACAAGCATTAAGTGATGCAGCAACAAAATTAGCAGAAGCGCAAATATTCGCACAGGAATTTTTCGCGAAATTAAACTCGGATGTGGAACTGAAAAAAACTATTTTCGATTCAGCTATCGATCAAGACAGAGAATTATTAACAGAGATTGAGAATGTAAAAATAAATGAGTTAGCTGATACTGTAGAAAAAACAAAAAAGAACCTCACTGACCAATTAGCAGCTGCAGAGACTGCAGTTCAAGCGGTAGAACACTTAGTTCAATCACTGGCGGTCGATGCAGATTTAGATGTATTGACAACTGCATTAAGCAATTTAGAAAACGTGACAGATTTGATTAATACTGCAAATGATAAAATTGTAAACATTCCAACGGATAGTGAGCGTGCGAAATTCCTCGCAAGATTGATTGACGTACAGAAAAACATTTCAGCGAAAAAAAACGCGATAGAAGAGGGAATAAAAACAAAAGTTAATCATATCGTAAATGAATTAAACACGAAGATAAATGCAGTAGACGCAGCCGTTAACACAACAATACTAAGTGAATTAACTGAATTTGATAATCAATTAAAAGAAACAAGAAAATCTTTCAATGCGGCAGCTGTTGCGCTTAAAGATGTTCCAGATGCAAAGCGCGAGGAATTAGGATTACAACGTGAAGATAAAATGGTAGATATTCGCAAGCAACTAACCAACGCAGAAGACAGTATAACCAAGGCAAAAGCAGCAATAATTGATTTAGCAAAAAATGAGGTCAATACTATCCTTCGAGTAGTGATGGCTATTGGCGAATTGTTGTTAAATCCGGAAACGCTAACATTATCAGAATTAACCGATGCAGCAAAAAAATTAACAGAAGCGCAAACATTAGCACAGAAATTTTTCGAGAAATTAAACCCGGATGCGGAACTGAAAACGACTATTTCGTTGTATCTAGAAAATGAGAAAGGCAAAAAATTAGCAGATATTGAGGGTAAAATCGATGGTTTAGTTGTTGATCTGGAAAGTAAAAAAACGGAACTCACTAAAAACTTAGAAAGTGCAGCGGCTGCAGTTCAAGCGGTAGGAAACTTAGTGAAATCACCGGCGGACGGCGCAACTTTAGTTGTATTGACAGCTGCATTAGACGAATTAAAAAACGTAAAAAAATTGATTGATGCTGCAAATGATAAAATTGCAAACATTCCAGCGGATGAGAATAGTTTAGCATTGTCAAAAAGATTGGAAGAAGCAAGACAAAAAATTCCAACAGCAATAACAACGATAACAGGCAGAATGGAAATAGCAGTTCTTCTTGCAGAAAAAGAACAACGTGCAGAACAAGAAAGAGAACAACAAAACGCAGTAGCTGATCTCAAAACTAATGAAAGTGCAGAGCGGATCATGCTCATGCTAAACGCTGAAGTACCTATGGCAGCTATAGCGGTACAGCATCTGCTGCACTCCTCGCGGCCTAAAACGTTACCTCAAGTGCTTAAGGCCGAAAAAGAATTAAATGACGCAAGTGTAGAATTAAAAAATGTAACAGAGCGTATTGCTCAAGTAAATGAAGCACCGCTAACTGGTATTCTTAAAAGGCAGTTTCGTGAATTAGCATCACTTAATGCTGCGACAACAGAAAATATAGAAACAGTAAAAACAAAAATACGATCAGCACAATCAGCAAAAGCAAAGCTTGTTGGCGAATTAAAAACGCAGGTAAATGCAGCAATCGACGCCGTTGAAGCATCAACACATTCTTATAGTAATGAAACTTCCGGTACATTTAAAACTTTCAGTCAATTAACTGAATTTGATAATCAATTAAAAAAAGCAAAAACACTTTTCGATGCGGCAAATATTGAGCTTGCAGTAGTTCCAGATGAAGAGCGCGTGGAATTAGGATTACAACGTGAAGATAAAATGGTAGATATTCGCAAGCAACTAACCAACGCAGAAAAAAGTATATCCGATGCAAAAGCAGCAATAATTAGTCCATTAAAAGTTGATGCCGATAATGTAATTCAAGCAGTGCGGGATATTGATATTAAAGCGCTGTTATCAAATCCGGAAACAACATTATTAGGATTAATCGATGCAGAAAAAAAATTAACAGAAGCAAAAACATTTTTCGAGAGTTTAGAATTGAATGCGGAATTGAAAGCGACTATTTCGTTGTATCTAGAAAAGGAGAAAGGCGAAACATTAGTGAATATTAAGAATGAAATAAATGATCTAGTTGCTGATGTGGAAAGTAAAAAAACGGCAAAAGCAAGAGAAGAAGCTGATGCAAAAGCAAAAGAAGAAGCTAAGCGTAAAGCTAAAGAAGAAGCAGATCGTAAAGCTCAGGAAGAAGCTGATAAAAAAGCAAAAGAAGAAGCTGAGCGTAAAGCTAAAGAAGAAGCTGAGCGTAAAGCTAAAGAAGAAGCAGATCGTAAAGCTCAGGAAGAAGCTGATAAAAAAGCAAAAGAAGAAGCTGAGCGTAAAGCAAAAGAAGAAGCGACGAAAACTTCTACAATAAAAGATTTATTAGACAAGGTAAATGTTTTGGTGCCATCTAATTTTAATGCAACAGCGAAAGGAGCAGGAGATGCCACATTCAATGCAAAAAAATTAATCGATAAAGCCAAAGAAGTGTTCAAAACAATTCCAGAAGCACATCAAGACAAAATACTGAACAGTCAGATAACAGAAGCCGAAGAAAAAGTAACAAATGCGAGTTTGAAGGTGACTGAGGCGCTGGCTGCCCAAGTTGAGATTGTCAAAGAACTACGTGACATAGGTTATTATTCTGCTGCACGCGACTTATCGTTCCATGATGCAGAGAAGGTGTTAGCGCAACACGCGGGAACACCTGATCAACATGGCTCTACTTACATTGGTGCGTTTTGTTTGCAGACGAAAAACCAAACAGGCACTTTAGTTGGTGGAGATATTAAAAAATTTAAAAACATGCTAAGCGCGTACGTAACGAAAGCTGAATTCACCACGCCAGCCACACTTCTTTTTTTAATGCACAAACCAAGTGGTGGCACCGGCCATGATACGGTTTTAGAAATTCAAATTGATAAAGATAAGAAAATCACAATAAACAATGTTAATTCTTCGTTGGAAAAAGGTGCGCAAGAAAAATGGGACAACTTGGATGCATCAGCTGTTGTTAAGGCTGTTAAAGAGGTTTTGCCTACTACTGCAGATTACAAATATGAAAGCGAAGCACAACACGTACCATCTCCGCTGGGAAAACAAGAAGACCTCGAATGTATTTATTATTCCGTTGCGAATATTGCCGGGGGTTATGATGGCGCGCCAGATTCTGTGCTTGGTAAATGTGTTTCGAACAGCAAAATAGAAAACAAACCCGCGATGAAGTTAGCTGTTGTGAAAATGATGGTTGATGTTGCTGCTGCTAAAGGACAGGAAAAAATAGAGTCGGCATGTTTGGTAATCGCAAACAAAGATCACGTCGAAAAATATAAAGACGTTGTGGCACCGAATACATTTAATGTCGGCGATATTATTTATCCACCAACATTAGATAAATTGAGGGTTGCTAAACCGACAAAACCAGATGCAAAATCTGTTGAATCATCCGCTTCCATCACCGAATCTTTCGATCCATTTGCAGGATTAACCCCTGAACAAAAAAAAGCGGCAATGAATGATGCTCTTGATGCAATTGAAAAAATCAACTGGCCACTAACCGCCCCTGGTTCTTCGGTAATAAAAGTAGAGTGTGCGAAATTGAGCGGTACACCTCGTGAGGTCAATGTTGACGATGGCAGAACTTTTTTAACCGCCACTGTTTCAAAACCAGTTGCGCCAGGCGCACCTTCCGAAACACAAACGATAGATATCGTTTTAAAGCGCAGCTCCGAGACCAGAACATTGTCAGATGGAAAAACAGAGGGTGGTGTTCAACGTTACTGTGAGATCAGAGATTCTCATGGCATGAACAAGGATGAGCTATGGAAAATGCAATGTGAATTAATGGCGGCGCAGTCTTTTGCTGAACGTCAAGCGGCAGTTAGGGTCAGCGGGGGACGCCTGAGAACGGAAATCATGGTTTCGATTGAGGATGCATCGCCAACGGTTACTATGACGATAGAAAATCGTTCGTATGCCAACTACTTCACAGCAAAAGAAGCGGTATTAATTCAAGCGTATCTCGCAGCTGGTTATACCAAAGTGCATATGCCAGGGAATAGGGTAGTTTGTAAAGAAGGTACAGTAAGCGAATTTCCAATATCGACGATATTTGAACCACGCGACCAAAACCTGCGTAAGGATTCGCAGGAATCAGCGCATAAGAAAGTGGAACCAATTCCTCCTGGCGGCGGAAGCGGCGGATAACACACCCCACATTTTAAAAAATCAACCACTCATCTTCTAAATCATCGTGCGTTCGCAAGTAAGAAAATCGATAATCGGGATAAGCCGTTTTTTCATGACCGTACTCCATTTATACGCGTATTTTATGGAGTACGGTCTATTTTTAACAAAAAAGCAATGATGCTTGTTTTACAAAACCCGAGTATAAAAAAATAATCCATTGTTGCATGATCTCGTCGGAATTGATTGAGAAATTTATCTTGAAATATCTCAAAATGAGATATATACTGTCATGAGTAAGGAAATCTGATATGCACGTCATCACTCAAAGCCGTATTTGGGAAGCAAAAAAGAAATTTCCAGAATCGGCAAGCGCATTAGATGGATGGTATCGCGTTGTCAAAAGAAATGGATTTAATAATTTCGCTGAATTGAAAAAAAGTTTTAATGCGGTGGACAAAGTGGGAGGTTTATTTGTTTTCGACATCGGCGGAAATAAATTGAGATTGATTTCTCACATCCATTTTCAAAGGAAAAAAATTTATATACGATACATATTAACGCATAAAGAATACGATAAAAACATTTGGAAATAGGGTACTACTATGAAACACCACCTCGCAGAAGCTATTAAACACTGGGATTATGTCGCGCCGATTGCAAAATATCCCAAAAATAATAAAGAGTTTTATGAAGCAGTATCACAACTCGATGAGTTATTAACCATTGTTGGCAATGATGAAAAACATCATTTGATGGGTTTGATTGATGTATTGAGCCAATTAATTTCTGCTTACGAGAAAGAACATTTTCAAATCAGCACATCAAAAAAAGGAATCAATGCACTAAAATATTTAATGGAAGCGCATCATTTACATCAAACCGATCTATCGGAAATTGCAAGTCAAGGTGTTATGTCTGAAATACTGAATGGAAAACGCTCACTCAACTTGCGGCAAATTAGATTATTGGCAAAACGTTTTCACGTCACCGCCGCTACGTTTCTGGATTGATTCTTGCTACAATGCGCTCTCACCCATTACAGAAATAAAATCCCATGGAAATCAAAAGCTTTAAAAATCATTCATTGCTATTTCTTTTCCGCTTCAAATACAATCAAATCTCGACAGTGACCACGCGAAATGATCCAAAGCGTTTTCGTTTTTTGGATTTTTTAATGACAATATCAACATCTTGATTTAATAAATTCAGATATCGCACAAGACGTTCGATTGAGAAAGAAGACAAACGTCCTCGATTCAATAAAGATATTTTAGATTGATCTGCTTCGAGTATTTTTGCGGCGTCAGCTTGTTTTAATTTTTTCTTTTTTATAAGTTGATTAATAGTCAATGCGAGCTTCGCCTTGACTAGTTTTTCTTCCGCATCTGGCATTCCCAAATCGGCAAACACATTGGTTGATCCAATTTGCCATTGTTCGTTACTCATTGTTCACCTCTCGCAATTAATCTCGCTGTTTGCAATCGCCTTTTAATCAGCTCTATCTCTTCTCGATTTCATCCTGCATGGGTTCAGGAAAATCCTTTAAATTTGAAAGTGATGACCCCATCCACATTAACTGCTTTAACATTGTTATCAACCTTAATTATAAGATAAAAAAATTAATTATTCTAGTTCTAGAATATTTATTTTTTACCGCAAATGATGTAATGCGAGACAAGATAGCAGTAACGAAAAATGTTGCAATACCGTGTTTGTTAACTATTCACCGACCAAATTCCTACTGATACGCCCGTCACCCCCGCTACGTTTCTGGATTGATTCTTGCTACAATGCGTTTTCATCCATTACTGAAATAAAATCCCATGGAAATCAAAAGCTTTAAAAATCATTTGCTGATCGCTATGCCATCGATGCAGGGTGAATTCTTTGGAAGATCAGTCGTCTATATTTACGAACACAGTACATCCGGCGGCGCGATCGGTTTTACCATTAACAAACCGTTAACAGCGACGCTGGGCAATGTGCTCGAGCACCTGAACATTGAAGCCAAGGATAAATCGATCATCGATCTTCACGTTTTTTCTGGCGGTCCTGTCGGCCCTGATCAGGGTTTTGTGATTCATGATCGAATGAGCTTGGCGCAAAATAAAGAAGATACTGAGTTGACCATTTCGACGACACGAGAAATTTTGGCGGATATTGCCAGCGGAAAGGGTCCTGATAATTTTATGGTAACGTTGGGTTATTCGGGTTGGGGTGTTGGTCAATTAGAATCAGAAATTCAGCGCAATGATTGGTTGGTCACGCCGCTTGAAAAAGATATTTTATTTAAAACGCCTATCGCGCAACGGTTGACTATTTGTGCGAAATTATTGGGCGTGGATATGAGTAGATTATCGAGTCAGGTAGGACATGCGTAATGAGTGTGACTGTCCTCGGCTTCGATTTTGGTTTAAAAAAAATTGGCATCGCCGTTGGACAAACAGTCACTAAAACAGCGAACCCATTAACGATTTTAAAGGCAAAAAATGGCGTTCCTGATTGGACAGACATAAAAAAATTAATTATTGAATGGGATGTTGATACATTAATTGTTGGATTACCATTAAACATGGATGGCACCGAACAATTCATCACAAAACAAGCTAAAAAATTTGGCGAACAATTAAAAGATCATTTTCAATTGCCGGTTATTTTTGTCGATGAACGCTTAACAACAGTTGCAGCGCGAGATGAAATGCATTCCACTTTAAAAGGCGCCGCACGATTTGAAAAAGCAGATAGCATGAGTGCGAAGTTGATTGTGGAATCGTGGCTGTCAGTGTGAGTTAACAAAAGGCTTAAATACATGTTAAAAAAAACATCCCCAACTCTCCACCACTTGCTCACCATGCAATCTCTTGATCATGCAAAAATTACTTATTTGCTCGATCGCGCAGAATATTTTTTAAAAACCGCTGTTGCAAAACAAGAAATATTAACCACGTTGCGCGGAAAAGTGATTGTGAATTTATTTTTTGAACCGAGTACACGCACGCGAAACTCATTTGAAATTGCTGAACATCGTTTGGGAGCGATTGTGTTGTCACCTGATATGAAACAATCTTCCACAACCAAAGGCGAAATATTAATTGATACGATTTGTAATTTGGAAGCGATGGGCACATCACTGTTGGTGATTCGACATCCGGATAATCATCTCGCTCAATTTTTAAGTTCTGAATTAAAAACTGAAATTGCTGTGGTAAATGCTGGAGATGGCAGTAATGAACATCCCACGCAAACACTGTTAGATTTAATGACGATTCGCCAACGCTTCCCCGATTTTTCAAAGTTAATTGTTGCGATTGTGGGTGATGTATCGCATTCGCGGGTGGCACGTTCTTTAATTATTGGATTACATACGATGGGTGTGGAACGCATCCGCGTGATTGCACCGGATTATTTTACGCCTGACAGTGAGGAAATGACGCAGGTGGAAGTATTTCATTCGATGGAGTCAGGTTTGCGCGATGTTGATATTATTTATACCTTGCGCATTCAAAAAGAGCGTATGAAAGTGGAGCTTCAGCCGAAAGATACGCATTATTTTAAATATTTTGGATTAACGGTTGAACGTTTGGCGCTTGCAAAACCAACTGCTATTGTGATGCATCCAGGCCCGATGAATCGCGGTATTGAAATCGACTCTGTTGTTGCGGACGGACCGCAATCTGTTATCCTGCAGCAGACGCAGAATTCAGTGGCGGTGCGGATGGCGGTAGTGGAGACGCTGTTGGTGTGAGTGTTCCGCACAAACTTCAAGGACGAAAACAACAACATGACAACGGACACAATCGAAGTGCTAACCCTTTGGGACAAATGTCTAAATTATTTACGTGATGAATTGCCGCAACAAAAATTCAATACTTGGCTGCGCCCGTTGCACGCAGAAATTAACAAAAATACATTAACGCTGTTGGCGCCGAATCAATTCGTATTAGATTGGGTGAACGAACATTTTCTCGTAAAAATTATCGATACTATGCGTGAATTATGCGAAGGCGAACCGCCGGTGGTGAAATTACGCATTGGCACAAAAGCACAAGACGGCGATGGCGGCGATGGTGGCAGCGGCGGACAAAACAAAGTATTTCATTTTGCATCACACATACAATCACAACCCAAAGCGTTTACGCCGCATCAAAGCAATTTAAACCCCACTTTTCGTTTTGATAATTTCGTTGAAGGTAAATCGAATCAATTGGCGCGTGCAGCAGCGCAACAAGTCGCTGAAAATCCAGGGCAAGCGTATAATCCCTTATTTTTATATGGTGGTGTTGGTTTGGGTAAAACCCATTTATCGCAAGCGATGGGCAATTGTATTTTAGAAAAAAATCCCAATGCGAAAGTATTGTATTTACATTCCGAACGTTTTGTTGCCGACATGATTAAAGCGTTGCAACACAATGCCATGAATGAATTTAAAAAGTTTTATCGTTCCGTGAATTGTTTATTAATCGACGATATTCAATTTTTTGCAAAAAAAGAGCGCTCACAAGAAGAATTTTTTCACACGTTTAATGCGTTGCTCGAAAGCAATCAGCAAATTGTTTTAACGTGCGATCGATATCCCAAAGAAATTTCAGGATTGGAAGAACGCTTACAATCGCGTTTTGGCTGGGGATTAACGATTGCGATTGAACCGCCCGAATTAGAAACGCGCGTTGCGATTTTAATGGCGAAAGCGGAGCAATCGAAAATCAATTTATCGAGCGACGTTGCTTTTTTTATTGCAAAACATATTCAATCCAACGTGCGTGAATTAGAAGGCGCATTGAAACGTGTGATTGCCAATGCGCATTTTACGCGGCGCGATATCACCGTTGATTTTGTGCGTGAAGCTTTGAAAGATTTATTAACTTTGCAGGCGAAATTGGTAACGATTGAAAATATTCAACGTACTGTGGCAGAGTATTATAAAATCAAAGTCGCTGATATTTTATCGAAACGACGCAATCGTTCGGTAACGCGTCCGAGGCAAATGGCGATGGCATTGGCGAAAGAATTAACGACCCACAGTTTGCCCGAAATCGGCGATGCCTTTGGTGGCCGCGATCACACAACTGTTTTACATGCATGCCGTAAAGTGAAAGAATTGTTAGAAGCGCAGCTGGATCTGCAGGAAGATTGGAAGCATTTGATTAGGATCCTATCAGCCTGATGTGGTTGGCCTGAGTGAGAGAGGGGTGTGAGTGTGAGTGTGAGTGTGAGCGGAAGTGCAGAAAATTTAAAGGTCTTCGAAAAGTCTCATTTGCTAACATTGAATTTATATCAGTTAACAAGGAGTTTTCCTACAGAAGAGAAATTTGGATTAACATCTCAGATTAGACGTTCTAGTTCGTCTATATGTGCCAATTTGATGGAAGGAAGTCATAGAAATAATACTGGAGAATATAGACAGTTTGCTGGGATAAGCAGAGGTTCAGCAGGTGAATTGAAATATCATTTATTATTAGCGAAAGATTTGCAATATATATCAGAGAATAATTATAAAAAATGTCTTGGCACAGTGAATGAAGTTAGTAAAATGCTTCATGGCTTGGTTAAATCACTGAGAGATATTTAATGACTCACACTCACACTGATACCAATACCTACCAATGGAGTCAAAATGAGACTATCCCTACTTCGTGAACAACTCCTCAAACCCCTGCAACTCGTCATCGGCGCAATCGATCACAAGCAAGCCATGCCGATTTTGTCGAATGTATTGCTGGATGTGAACAATAAAAAATTATCTGTCACCGGCACTGATTTAGAAATTGAATTAATTGGCCAATCCATCTTAACTCACACAGAAACACCGAACGCGCGTTTAACATTACCAGCTCGTAAATTAATGGATATTTGTAAGGCATTACCAGAAAATGCAGCCATAGAATTATATCAAAATGAAAATCGCGTAACGTTAATATCCAATCGCAGCCGTTTTTCCATGTCGACACTGCCGGCGGATGAATTTCCCAGTACGGAATCTCACGAAGCAAATAGAGTATTCACACTTTCGCAGCAGGAATTAGCGACATTATTGCATCGCACCGCATTCGCCATGGCGCAACAAGATGTGCGTTATTATTTAAATGGCATGTTGCTAGAAATTGCCGACAATGTGTTACGCGTTGTTGCAACCGATGGTCATCGATTAGCGATGAATCAAACAAATATTGAACTCAGTGAAGAAACGCGAACATCAGCGAACGTTCGTTTACAAGTTATTATTCCATTCAAAGCTGTGATGGAATTAATGCGTTTACTGAAAGATGCCGAAAAAATATTAACCGTGCACGTCGGTCATCATCACATTCGTATTTTCTGTGACGATTTTATTTTTACGACAAAATTAGTCGAAGGACGTTTTCCGGATTATCAACGCGTCATTCCAAAAATGGGTGACAAAATGATTTTGATCGATCGTGATACCTTAAAACAAGCACTTTTGCGCACGGCGATTTTATGTTCTGACAAAAAGCGCGGTGTGCGATTTGAATTAAATGCGGGAACTTTAAAATTATTAGCGAATAACCCAGAACATGATGCAGCCGAAGAAGAACTGGATGTAAAATACAGCGGCGTGAATTTGGATATTGGATTTAATATTACCTATTTATTAGATGTGCTCAATGTCGTGAAAGCAGGCCCCGTGCGATTAACATTAATCGATAATAATAGTAGTATGCGCATCGACGAACCTGGTAATGAAAATCACAGTACGTTTGTGGTGATGCCGATGCGGATGTAGATATCTTGATATGCGCCGTCGTGCGATGAATTCAGCTATGAAGAGCGCCGCGGGGAGTGGGGGGCCGTCGGGGGCGTCGGTTCTGCCCCCTTCTTTAATTCTTCTTCTGTTGACCAGAACCCCGAGAGTACAGCGGTTGTTTTGGGTACATCTGGATTTTGCATTCTAAACGCTTCGGCTATTGCTGCAAATACCATTCCTTCTTCCCCGAGTCTTTTTATATTTGCAGCTTGTTTACTTATTGTTTCAGCTTGCTCCTTTATCCTTTCCTCTTGCCCTTTTATTATGTCCGCTTGCTCTTTCATTATGTCCGCTTGCATTGTTATGATTGTTGAATTTATATCACCATTAGACCCGACACGCACTGTTGGTACGTTCTGGGACTGATCATCACTGCGTATCCGTTCTGATCTGGCAAGCACATCTTTTACTGCTGTCAATTGTTTCTCTAATCGCTCTACTCTCGCTGAAAAATTCATGTTTTCAC
>Ga0207113_1159_pt1 | contig 15319 bp, 17 predicted proteins | sample Alteio_BWMinHeat_69_FD_153559 | JGI IMG/M metagenome (GOLD analysis project Ga0207113, IMG submission 153559) | Enriched cells from forest soil in Barre Woods Harvard Forest LTER site, Petersham, Massachusetts, United States -... | ecosystem: Environmental > Terrestrial > Soil > Temperate forest >... | reverse complement strand
ATGAACCATAACCCATCATCACTTCTCAAAATATACATACCAATGTAAGTTAATATAAATTCCCTTTCAAATTATGCACGTTTTTGGCACACTGATGCACATAAAAACACAATGAGTGCCAACAAGGGACTAGAATTATACAGATAATATTCCCCTGTGAAATTTGTTGGGATTGCATGAGTGTTGTTGAGAATTTTGGTGATGCGTCTGTCTCGAAAACAGATTCACCGCAAGGTGACGAAGGTTCGAATCCTTCCTCTTCCATTTAGGGGGCTTCGCCCCCTAAAAACCCCCACCAAAGGGACGAAGTCCCTCTGGACTCCCATTACACAAGCTCCGCCCTAACAAAAAATATATCTGACTACGCGAAGCGTTTGGCGAAAGTCCCCTTTCGCTTTATACCGAAAAACACTCAAAATCCCCAAAAACATGAAAGATTAGGGTGATCGAAAACCATAGGACTGAAAATAACCCTTTCTTAGCAAATGGAATCTTCAATCTACCAGCACCACATCCTAATTTCCCGTTAAAATTTTATTATATACACATAATTTAAAAATAGTTATAATACATATAAGTAATGTTAGTAATTATTTAATTACATTTTTACTTAATTTAATTATTAAAGGATATTTTATGACTAGATTTAATATTTCTATAGATTACAGTGGCGTCCGACTAGTTGAATCACCAAATGAAAACGGGCATGGACGTACAGGGGATATAAAAAAAGCAGAAACTGCCAAAGGATCAATCAAAGTAAATGTAAGTGGACGAGTTGTCAAACTTGATAAAAATTCGCTCATTGATTATCTAAACGCCGAATGTGGTTATAAAATATTAGACAAAGATACATTGTTTTCCAAAGCCTCTGAAGATGTGGTGGTTTATTCTATTTTCGACCAGGTTTTAGCAAAAAAAGTAGAAGAATTTAATAAGTCTGCTTAAGAACGACTCCTTTAGCTACCTGAAGGTCTTCGACTGCAAGACCTGTCAGGTCTGCTATGGTGATCGAGTTTTCATCACGTGGATAAGGGGTATCGATGAAGGCCCCCAGCTCCATAATGGGTTTGTTTCCGATATTTTTTGCGTGAGCGAGATCTCCATATTGGGAACATTGTGACAAACTATCGACCACGATCAGGTCCGCCCGTTCAAAAACACTTGCATCGAGCTCCTGCTTTCCAAAATGATCAGCTCCGACGGCGGTGACGTGAGTGCCGGGTCTGAGCTGATGACCAAAAAGCAGTGGATGGGTAGAGGCCGTCGCCGTCACAATCAAATTACAACTTTTGGTTATCTCTTCTATCTCTCTTGCCACCTCGATCTTAAAAGAAGAAAGACGCGCATCATCGGCAAGTGCAGCCGCCTTGTTGACATCTCTTCCCCAAACGACAACCTCTCTACATGCTGTTACAAATTGAAGACAATACAACTGCTCCCTTGCTTGGGTGCCTGTCCCAAGCACCCCAATTTTTGTAATGGGATGAGGAGCTAAATACTTTGCTGCAATAGCACCAGCAAGTCCCGTTCGAAGATCCGTCAACCTTCCCTCGTCCAATAAAATAGCCTTTAGCTCCCCCGTTTTCTGTGAAAAAAGGAGCATCGTCCCGTTGCTACTAGGTAAGTTGACTTTTGGATTGTCGTAAAACCCCGACGCAATTTTAACGACATAAAACTCATCTCGAATAATCCCTCCTGACTTAATATGAACATCTCCAGGAGGAGTTTCAAAATGCAAAAAGCTAGAAGAAGCGGTGATCGTTCCTTTATTAGAATAAAGGATCAGTCCCCGCTCAATTTCTCCGATCAAATAGGGAATATCAATGGCTTTTTCAATTTGTTCTTTAGTGAATAGTTGCATATTTTTCCAAATAATTTTCAAAATGCTGAAGGGCTACAGGCATACTCTTTCGTCCGAAGCCAACACGAAAAAAGTTACCAGGAAAATCAAAAATACTTCCCGGCATGATGAGCACCCCTGCTTCTCTAACCAACTTTTCACTAAATTCATTGACAGATATGGGTAAAAGGAGTTCTGGAAATGCCATCGTGCCGCTTTCGGGACGAATCCAAGCAAACAACGAGTCATATTTCTTAAAGAAGCGATCGAGCAACTGCAAATTACTCAGCATGATGTCCCGATTTCTTTTTATCATGACATCTTTAGCACGAAGTGCCATCAACGCAAGGATCTCACTTGGAGCGCTATTGCAAATCGAGGTATAGAGTTTATATGAGGCTATTTTCCGCAACGCCTCTTTATCGCGGGATGCAAGCCAACCGATGCGCAACCCTGCAAGGCCGAATGATTTTGTCATCACATTGAGGCTAATTCCTTTTTCATATGCATCGGCAATAGACGGAAGACGATCTGCCTCGTTAACTTCGAGGTAGTAATAGACCTCATCAGAAAAAATATAGGTGCCATAGGCCCTAGCAAGCTCTATCATTCCCTCTAAAACATCTTTTGACAAGAGAGCTCCTGTAGGATTGTGCGGGCAATTGAGAATGATAAATTTGGTTGATGGACGAAAAGCGCTTTTAAGCTGCTCCATGCTAAGCTTCCATTTGTCCTGAGGCCTAAGCGCCACAGTTGTCACTTCAGCCCCTAAAGCCCTGGGAAGAGCTTCTAAAGATTGATAGCAGGGAGTCACTACGATCACATGATCGCCAGGGGAAATCAATGCTTGCATCGTGCAATAAATCCCCTCTTCAGCACCTGCAGTTGTAAACAAACCGTCTTTATCAAGAGTCGAATAGAGTCTGGCTATTTCTTCTCGCAAAAGAGGCAATCCAGGGCTTTCAGTATATCCAAGATGGAGGTTTTCCCAAAGATCCAGCGATTCAGAATCAGCCAAAGCGAGAATTTCTTTGAGTCCCCATGGCTCAGCGTCCGACAACGATAAAATGTGCGGAGTTGAAAACTCATATTTCTTCCAAAATTCTTCTAATTTAAAGTCGGGTATTTTCATGATGATTCCTTAGATAAGTAGTTATAGATTGTGGCACGCGAAAGATCTAACACATCGGCTACGTACAAGGCTGCATGCTTAGCTTTAAAAGCCCCTTCCTGATGAAGGGCCTTAACTAAATCTTGTTTTTTGTCCCTGCTTAAAGTTTTAAGCGTGGTCCCCTCTTTCTTTAAATATGCTGAGACATAAGCATTGATTTTCTCTTTCCAGTCGTCTTTAAAAAGAATTTCCGGTTGATTGTGATCGTTGGTTGCGCCTAGCCATTGTCCGAGAAAGCGATGTAATTCATCCCATTTTGAAACATCGAGGTTAATGCACAATAAGCCAATAGCATTACCCTGATGATCTCTTAAAACTGCTGTCGATGACTTCATTTTCGTGCCATCCCAATTGATTTTAGAGTAGAGCGGAAAAACATCAGGTAATTCAGCGTGATCTGTCAATTCTTCAATCAACGACTCATCGCCTACTTCTCTTTTGGAAAGATTGTTATAAATGGCTGCGATTTCACCGGTCACGAGATTGTGAATAACGACTTCTCCATAAGGATAAAGTAGTTGACTAATGGCTTGTGCTACAGGAAAGTATAGAGTTAAGCTGTGCATACTTCCTCCTTTGTCTATACATTATTGTCTAATTTAGACGATTTTGTCAATAAAATAGAAAGATTGACGTAGTTTCACACATAACTCTTGGTTAAATAGTCGTTAATATTTTTTTAACGCAAAGACGCAAAGGCGCAAAGAAGGCAAGCCTTCGGTTCCCTAAGTTGGTAGCTCCAGAGATAAGCAAGAACGGGGTTTGAGGGATAATAATTATTTACATTTGATGAACTTTTAAAGTTCCTCGCAAGCTCGGAACTTTAAAAAAAACATTTCTAAATGGGGCCTCGGGGGCCCCATTTAGAAGAGAAAATTAATTGCTGAGCTTGCGAAGCAATTGCTTCTTTATTTAGGGAGCCGAAGGCTTGCCCTCTTTGCGTCTTTGCGTCTTTGCGTTAAAAAAATATTAACGACTATTTAACCAAGAGTTATGGGTAAAACGATGCCCGCGTCTTTGCGTTAAAAAAAAATTAACAACTACTTGACTTTCGTGGAGATGGCTTCTTCAAGGGATTCAAGCCCCTCACCTGTTAAGGCTGAAATTTTAAAGATGAGTGCCGATTCATCCGCAAATTGCTTGCAAAACACAAGACAATTCTCTGCAGATTCTTCAGCATCAATTTTATTCAATACAATGAGATAAGGACGTTTGAGCATCTCTTCGTTATAACTAGAGAGTTCTGAACGAAGAACCCGATAATCATCCATTGGGTTACGTCCGTCAATACCAGAGGCATCGAGGACAAAAAGAAGCAGTTTAGTCCGTTCGATGTGGCGTAAAAACTCAAGTCCCAAACCGCGATTGGAATGAGCCCCTTCAATGATGCCGGGAATGTCAGCAATAAAAATACGGGTATAATCTTCACGTTGAATGAAGCCTATATTTGGACGGAGAGTCGTAAACGGATAAGGAGCTATTTTGACTTCTACATCGGCAAGAGCTGAAATTAAGGTCGACTTACCTGCGTTAGGAAACCCGACAAGCCCTACGTCGGCAATGAGTTTGAGCTCTAACTCAATTTGAATGGACTCCCCCTCAGCTCCCTCTGTACATATGTTAGGAGCTCTGTTAGTAGGAGTTTTAAAACTTTCATTGCCGCGTCCGCCTCGTCCACCTCTGCAAATGACCCAACGCTCACCATTCTTGGTGAAGTCGTACAAAAGCTCGCCTGTCGATGCATTTTTTACCAGGGTGCCGCAAGGAACTTTGAGGACGAGATCCTTACCACTGCGTCCGGTACGATTACTCGCCCCTCCAGGATTCCCATTTTCAGCTTTTAAGATGCGCCGATTGCGGAAGTTTTCAAGAGAAAATACGTCAGTATCAGCCTCGAGAATAATAGCTCCGCCTCTGCCGCCGCAGCCGCCGCAAGGACCTCCTTTCGGAATATATTTTTCCTTGCGCCAGGCGACAACACCATTGCCGCCCTTACCGGCTACGAGGTCTAAAATGACGCGATCAACGAACATGTCTAGACGCCAGCTTCGATAGAGACGTATGTTTTGTTAGTTTTGCGAAAAACAACAACCCCTGTTTCCAGTGCATAAAGGGTATCATCCGACCCTCTAGCCACATTCACAGCTGGATGCCACTTAGTGCCTCTTTGTCTTACTAAGATACTTCCTGCTTTCACAACTTCTCCAGCGCCTACTTTAACACCAAGGCGCTTTGAGTGGGATTCGCGACCGTTACGGGTTGATCCCTGTCCTTTCTTATGTGCCATGATTAATCTCCCTTAACGTCCTATTTTCCTGATCTGATCTCGATAATTTCAAAACTTGAATATCCTTGGCGATGTCCGATTTTTTTACGGTGATTACCTGGGATATATTTTAGTGAAGAGACTTTGTCTGCTTTCACAGGAGGAAGCATCTTGCCGATGACAACACATCCTGGAACAAATGGGTCACCTACAATAGCAGTAGAACCATTATGTAAAAAGAGAACCTCTTTAAATTCTACATGAGAACCGATCTCACCTTCAATTAACTCAACATCAACGGTTTCGCCCACAGCCACTCGATACTGCTTCGCACCTGTTTTAATAATAGCGTACATGCTTTTCTCCCTAAAAATAACTGGAATAACGTTTGTTCTTGTATCTTTGCAAAGACAGAGCATAGCTAACCCGCTGTTTGAAATCAACTGAAAAATCTCGATCGGCAAAAATTTAGATAATTAAAAATGTGGGTTGATAACTTTTCCATTTTGATACACGACTGTCACATTTTTTCTAGTCCAAGTACGCAAGATGGCTGATCCGTCTTCTATTATGGTTGTGCCAGAATTCGAAAGATCTTCACGACCTGCATACACTCTAGATTGCGGAACATGTCGAGAAAACACGCTTGCAAAATTCTCTTCACCAGAATCTAACTCCCCTGCGGTACTACAAGATTCAAGAATGTCTATTGAATCAGGAGCCTTCACTTTTGAAATTCTTTCAAAAAGGTCGGTATCACAGAGGTTAAATCTATCCTTGCTACCAACCTGCATGTGGGATGGCGTGCCATGGGCATATATCCATAACACCTTGATATTTGAATATTGATCTAACTTAGTTTTTAAAGTTTCTAAACTGTCTATAACCTCGTAGCGAATATCATATCCTTGATCGAACAATTTTTTTCCATTAGAAGCAAAAGCTAGAGTAAAAGGCATAAAAACAGACCCGGACGAGGTTACACAGTCAAGTATCAAACAACGGGGGCTTTTACTAGTGACTACACATTCTTGTTGATACTTCAACATCGAATTATTGATAATTTGAGTTGCAAATTTTCCTGCGTAAGAACCAACGGAAGCAGCAAGGACCACATATGCAAATTTATTTATAACTTCAATTCCAGATGACGGAAATCCCGTAGCGACCCATGAAACCCCTGTAAAAGTTATTGCCACTGCGTAGGAAAGAATATCGGGAATTTTTCTCGTAGCTGAAGACGACAAATTATAGATTGATTTTTGAAATTGATTCAATACTGATGGAGAGTAGCCGCTATTCACTTGGGTATCAGTGCTATTCATTCTAGGTAGAACACTTTTGTGCAAAGCGTCAATAGCCATATATTATTCTCCTTTAAAATTCATACCTAAGCATGGTTATAAAATAATTGATAATTAATTTCAATTCATTTATTAAATATCAAAAAAACTTTAAAAAAACACTTGCAAATAATAGTTATTATTTGATATAATGAATTTTTTATAAACAATAAAATAAAGTAAAATGAAACCACTTTCTTCTCCATATGCACACTTTCAAGATTCCATTGAGTCGGCTAAACAAGCTATCGCCCCTCACATCACGAAAGAAAATCTTTTCGAAAAAACAAGAAACTACGTAACAGCTAAGCTGAATCCTTTTTCTTCACCACCTAAACAAAGACAGAACGAAAACGAAATACATCTTCAAATCGAACAACGAGAATCCCTACGTCGGCACTATAGAAAATCTCTAGGGGCTGCAATGCAAATCCTGGTCTATCGTGAAAAAGACCATTCACACAAGAGAAGAGAAAGCACCGATCTTTCACTTGTTGCACCTAGAAGTAGCAGTTCATTAGTCCCATTGTTCAACAGCACAAATAGCGATTCCGCCGAAAACGCCACAACACCAACAGTACATTCATCGCTCAATAGAAGACGACATCAATTTATCGCCAATAGACAAAGGATGATACTACATAGAAAATCGCCTTCGAATGTGAATAGCAACGATAGAAAAAAAAGTACAGAGGAATTAGAACGAGAAGTCCAGCACTTTAGTGCACAAATAATTAGCGCTTCAAAGAATATAGAAGATCTGCGCGCTACCCTTCGCAATGTCGAAAAATCATCTAGATTCCAGATAGCCTCTCGCTTCGCTGGATATGCAGGTAGTTTAGTCCAAACCTGCGCTCCCCTCTTCCCAGGAATTAATATCGTAATGGGCCTTTCCTTCACATTGGTCACAGTAGCAATCCAAGAGATCAATGCTAGCCGTCTGCCACAGACTTGCCCGGCAAACCAAGAGCGTGAAAGAACGCGTAAAAGAACATTTTACACCCTTGCTGGAACAGCTTTTTGCACCGCATTCACGTTGTTTGTAAAACCCTACATTTTCTAAATCCCCAAAAGGACAAAGGACACCAAGGACCTTGAGAGGCGATTGCAAAAGTAAAAAGTAAATTTTTTAGATAATGATATTCTAATACGCGAAGCGTTTGGAGTGCGAAAGCCCTCTTTCGCTTTGCCGTTTAAGGTAAAGCGAAAGGGGACTTTCGCACTCCAAACGCTTCGCGTAGCAACAGAAAAATGTTGAAACGAGGTCTACCCCTCATCTTCGCGTATTCTATCGAGCTCCAATTTTAATTTCCCTCTTTTTTCCATTTATTCGAAAAAAAATTGGCAATAATTCCCACATCGACTATAAGAAATTATGCAAACTAGGAGAACACAGTGCGCGTGGGAATGCTTGGGATCAATCATAAGCTGGCCGATCTAAAACTGAGAGAATCACTTGCAAAGATATGCCGGCGACGGTTCGCTTGTGACTTTTATACGCATATAAACCACCATTTGGTACTGCTCTCCACATGCAATCGGACTGAAATTTACTTTTTCTCTGAAGATCTTGCAGAGACCCACTCCTACATTTTAAGTGTATTGAGAAATGATCTCTCCGATAACTTTGACCAGAAACTCTACTCCTATTTCGGTAAAGATTGCCTAGCACACCTCTGCCGCGTAACCACAGGGTTAGATAGCGCAATCGTCACGGAAACGGAAATCCAAGGACAGGTGAAGCAGGCCTACGAACAGGCTCAAAAAAATGCTGCCTTGCCATTTGAAATCCACTATCTCTTCCAAAAAGCTTTAAGTATTGCTAAAAAAGTACGCGCTGTCCTACCTTCAAAACCGGGCTTACCAGATATTGAACACGCTATTTTAGAGACGGGTCAACATATCTTTGACCATTCATCAGACGCCAGCATTCTATTCGTCGGGGCTTCTGGCATTAATGAAAAAATCCTTTCTTATTTCAAACACAAAAATTTCTCTAACATGACCATCTGTAACAGATCCAGAGGGAATGCCGAAACGATTGCAAGTCGATATGCAATCCCAATTCTCGACTGGGAGCAGCTTCATTCATGGCATGACTACGACTGGGTTATTTTAGGGACAAAAGCTCCTGAGTACCTCATAAAATCAAGACCATTACCAGTCCATTCAAAGCACAAACTCATCATCGATCTAGCCGTTCCTCGCAACGCTGACCCCTCTCTAAGCCGCCACAAAAACATCACATTGCTCAACATCGATCAAATCAATCGACGTCTTAAAATTCGCAGGCAATACCTCAGTCAATCAATCGATCTAGCAGAAGCTATGGTCTCGAAAGCCATCCATCATCACCTCATGCTCTTCCATGAAAAAGAAAAGAACCGGCTCCGTCTATATGCTTCGACTGCCTAAGATATGGGGTTAGTAGATACATTGATTGAGACCTACATCTCACCAGAAATCGACAAACACTTTACGGTTAAACGCTACGAAGAAACTGTCGATAGCTCAATTGAGACGGTCGCCGGCATCATCAATAGGCATATCCCAAAAGTTCTATGGGGACAAACCGCCTCTCTACAAGAGGCAATTGTATCTGCTTTTTATCCAATTAGATGGTTAATGACATCGGAATGTGTCTACACTTTTGCAAAAAATCAAACTGTCCTTGCTGGTGAACAAAAAATTAAACAAGATCTGCCTATTTTAATTAATCAATTTATTCGATGGACCTATCATGAAATACTCCCTATTATTGCTGCAATTGCCATTCTTAAAATCGGAAGTTATATAGAGGCCCCTGATTTAAAATTCTCAATCAACCACCCAATCATCAGCGTCATTTCTTTTTACGTTTATCGCACCAATTTCCTCCTTTACGGAATCCTTCTTTCTAAACTCGTCCGACTTATTTATTCAACAGCGCTCTTTGCCTTAGGATATACCCTATGGGATAAACAGTTTTTTTACAACGCAATCGGCGAAAACATAACAAATGCCATTTGGCCAATGATACGCGATATCAAAATTCTCAATGTTCGCATGACGGAAAAATAATTAAGTGTTTGACCGAACATAAATTTTAAATTATAATAAGAACAGAGCCAATTATTAGTAATAGAGGTGATTATTATGAAAAAAGTAAAACAAAATATCTTCGAACAAGACCTAGACAAGCGCCTTATCGATCCACTAGTTAAAGCCGCCGCCGAAGAACGGACAAACAGAGACTTCGAAAGCGATGCTCAGTACAGCGCCCGGTTAAAAGAGCAAATCCATACTTCCATGCAAGATTTTGGAAGACGGGTTCAAACTGGCATCTTTCTCTTAAAAGAAAGCCATATATGGCCAGATAATGGAGATACCAGAATGAGGCATGCTCTTAAAAAATTGGCCGCTCAGGTGAATACCCCAGACGAAACAGCCCCTGTAAAAACATTGCAACAACTGGCTGAACTTACAAATGAAGAGCTGACTTCGTTTTATACCGTCGGACTCGATATGTACAATAGAAAAGCCTTCGAACAAGCTAGTTGTATTTTCCTCTTTCTCACTCAACTGAATCCAAAAATTCCTGCATTTTGGTCCGCACTTGGTGCTGCAGAAGAACTTCAAGAACACCTTCAAGAGGCTGCCTATGCCTATATCATGGGAACAGAGTTAGAAGTTGGAAGCCTCAACTCCTGCTTGCGTGGCGCCAACTGCCTCATCAGAATCAATAAAACAATCGAAGCTAAAAACCTCCTCGATCATGCACTTCAGCAAATCGAAAAGGATCCTTCTCTACAAAAGCACAAGCAAGAGGTCGAACTTCTCCTCAAGAAATGCTAACGTGAGTTTTTGGATAAGCGACTCAAGTTTGGCTCTTTACCGCGAAGTGGTAAAGAGCCAAACTGAAACTTCACTCCTAATTGCTGATACTATTAATAGACAATTGACTTTAAATTTCAATTAATTTATAATAATTTTAAGTTTTTTTTATAAACAAATAAAAAGGAAATAAAATTATGTCATCCAAAATATCTATAAATATTATTCCTATTGATATTATTCCTATTGATTGTATCGTGACGATCTCTGAATATCTAGAACCAAAAGACATTCTCGCAATAACAACCGCACGCAAGCTATGGAACACCTATCAGCCCCTAGCTGAAATGCGAAAGTGGAGTATAACACGATTAATTTGTAGCAATGAATGGTGCCCACAAGAATCTATCTCCAACCTCTATAAGGCTATATTCTCAGGTGTCAAGAAACCGTTATGTAAAATCTACGTCGGCAGCAGAACCCTTGACTACACTATTAATTTAAGAATTGATGGAATCCACGAAAACGCCGCCATTCCAGTACATCCTTTTCACGCGCCACATCATCCTTTACATGCTTTGCCTATCAAAAAAATAAAGGACTGTCATATTCAGCTCACAACCGATAAAGAGGGACGCTGCTATGTGCAGACGGTCGGCCCCATCACCCCAGACACAATCATAAAATTAGAAGATAGGGACTACCTTTTATTTCCAGGAGCGAATGACACATACGCACTCCCGACCATCGATACTTCCAATCGATACTGGAAGAGCCAATTTAGTGGGAGAGGATGCAATGGGGCAATAGCAGGAATATCGGTGCTCACGAAAATCCTCCAGGGGACCAGTGAGTACTTTGCGCTGCGCGCACCAGATCCAATACCACAGCCTGAATCCAGAGATTCAGCAGCAGCTTTATTCATAAGAAATTTAGTAAAACCAGCACCAAGTTCCATAGTAAAATGGGACCAGGACCTAGTATCAGAGACTGAGACCAGAGCTTCAGCAGCAGCTCGCTTAGCAGCTTTAGCCGCAAAAAATTCGATACAACCAGCACCAAGTCCCATAATAGAACAGGGTCCAGTATTACAACCCGTTAGAGTCGAAAGACCCAATTATGGACGGCAAACATGCCAACTCGTTGTAATGGCCCTCACAGCCATTATTTTTGCTGCATGTATTGCCCAATTGAGAAAAATTTAGTCCCAATTAACACATAGTTAATATAATTTTAATTAACTATTAATAGACCTTGATTTTCTTTTATTATCATGGTACTATTCAGAAAACTCTATCGATAAGGAACGTTTTCTGACATGCCAGATTTTCGCCATTCATTTGCGTGGCTAATATTCTATTTTTCTCTTAACAGCACATGTTTAGTAGGAGCTGCCAGCATCGCATATGAAGATTATATCTCTGAAAATGTATTATCTGTTGACCAATATCAGGAAGAAAAATTCAAGTGGATATATGAGACTTATGGTGACTTTATTTTAATTTGTCAGGTAGAAGACAGTGGAAAAACAACTTATTCTTACTATCATCCCATCACGCATGAAGTGCTTGAAATTCAAGATCCCGTCCAAACTAGTCTTTCCGATTCAACATTTTGGGATACCGTGTATCTGTATACCCAGTATTTTTTGGAAAAAATACAGTCAACCGTTACATTTTCATATGGGATTGAAGAACTTAGCAGAGATGTCGACTACTTTATCTATCAATTTTTTGGCGACGCATTCTTGCAATTTCATGGTTATCATAAGGACGGCATCTCACATATAGGGACCTACAATCCGGATCACGAATTAAACGATAACGTCAGAATCACCTTTATCAACGGGATGTTAAATGGGCAAAAACATCTAGATGCCAGTTTAGAAATCATTTCAAAAGCTCACGGCGATTCGACGATTCATTATGTCTTTCGAGCGACGGATGGATGGACCAACGATCTTCTTAACTCAGCTTGTGTAAAATTTATTTCGTATACTTCTGAACAGGCTTACATGTTAGCCGATCTGTGGAAAGAGCTCATAGCTGATTTAGGAGGACCCGAAAACGGTTGTACCATCATTCACTATGCTCACAGCATTGGAGCAACGGATTCTTGGATAGCAAAATCTCTTCTTTCCAAGGAAGAACAGCAGTGTATTCATGTCATTACAATCGGATCTCCGACAATGATCCCGCACGATGCAGGCTTTGCTAGCGTAGTCAACTACGTCAGCAAACGGGATGGAGTCTCTATCATTTTTGATACCATTGGTTGCCTAAACGGCTGGCTCTACGATGACAACAACATTTACTTGTTGGAATCTGATTCGATCCTCCCCTGGGATCATTACATAACAGCTCCTGGCTATAGTGAAATCATCAGACTGTTGGGAGAAAACTTTGTTAAAATTTATGGATCTCCAAAAAGGGTGTGATTAAAAGTTGTACGCTACAATTTTTTCAGAGCAACTCGACATTGGGGTCTGGCTTGATATTCTGGAAGGAGGCATGGGGTCAGGCTTGGTATTCTGGTATTCTGGGGGAAGCATGGGGTCTGGCTTGATATTCTGATATTTTGGTGTTCTTTGCCTAGTCTATAACGATGGACACCAAAATACCAGAATACCAAGCCTGACCCCTATGCCCCCCAGAATATCAGAATATCAAGCCAGACCCCAATGCCTCTCCACAGAATACCAGAATACCAAACCTGAACCCAATACCGAGTTGCCTTGAAAAAATTGCCAATGTACAACTTTTAATCATACCCCTCCAAAAAATTAAGCTTGCGTAAAATCCACCTCGCTGACATAATGGGCACTCTCTATGAAATAGACTATCCTCTGCACTGGTAGCTCAATTGGATAGAGTATCCGGCTACGAACCGGAAGGTTAGAGGTTCAATTCCTCTCCAGTGCAATGTTTTTAAAAGCCTTTCCCTCAGGCCCTCTCGATACTAATGCTTATATCGTTGCCTGTCCACAAACAAGACAAGCAGCCATCGTTGACCCTGCCCCTGACAGTTATGAACGGCTCATAGCCTTTATCCAAGAGGGAAATCTTGCACCAGTAGCCATTCTCCTCACTCATTCCCACTGGGACCACATTGCCGATGTAAAGGCCATCAAAATAAAGTATTCAATTCCAGTATCGATTCACCCGTTGGATGCGCCAAATCTCAAAAACCCAGGCGCTGATGGACTTCCCTGTTGGCTTGATATCCCAGGAGTCGTTGCCGATCGATTAATTAAGGAAGGAGATGTCATTGCCATTGGCAATCTCACATTCAAAGTCATCGAAACACCCGGCCACACCCCTGGTGGCGTCTGTTTTTATTGCTCTGATGAAGGGATATTGCTCTCCGGAGACACTCTTTTTAAAGGAACCATAGGAAATGTTTCATTTCCAACATCTCGTCCAGATCTCATGTGGGAATCATTAAGAAAATTATCTTTATTGCCTAAGGGGACGCGCGTTTACCCTGGGCATGGTTCAAGCACCACTATCGGTGATGAAAATTGGCTATCGCGCGCTGAAGAAGTTTTTGGTTAAAGAAAAAAAAAGGAGTCTTTTTATGGGAACATTAGTCGGCAAAGAAGCCCCAGATTTTAATACGAGCGCAGTTGTCTCTAATAAAATCGTCAATGGATATTCGCTCAGTCAACACAGAGGCAAGTATGTGATTTTATTCTTTTATCCTCTTAACTTCACTTTTGTTTGCCCCACAGAGCTACATGCATTCCAAGAAAAACTCGGTGAATTCGTCAAACGCAATGCGCAAATCATCGGTTGTTCCGTCGATAGCAGTTACTCCCATCACGCATGGTTGAACACCCCAAAAAACAAAGGGGGAATCGAAGGGGTAGAATACCCTCTAATCTCCGACTTAACAAAAAGCATCACAACTGACTATCAGCTACTCGTCCCAGATGCTGGAATTGCCTACCGAGGCCTCTTCCTAATTGATAAACAAGGGAAAGTAAGACATCAAGTCGTTAATGACTTACCGATTGGACGTTCAGTTGAAGAAGCTTTAAGAACCCTCGATGCCCTGATCCACTTTGAGCAATACGGAGAAGTCTGCCCAGCAAACTGGCAGGAAGGCAAACGAGGGATGAAAGCGACGCAAGAAGGACTCAAAGAGTACTTTACGAAATAGCGTCATACTTTGCGGCCAGGATAAAATCACTTTCCGATAGACCATTAATTTTATGGGTCCATATTTGGATTTTCACCTTTCCATAGGACAGAAAGATATCGGGATGGTGTCCTTCCTGTTCCGCAATTTCACCTACCCGATTTGTAAATGCAAGAGCCTCTAGGAAGTCTTTAAATAGAAATTCCTTTTCGAGGTGATGTTCATCGATTATTTTCCAGCTTTCACCGAGTTGTCGGTGAAGCTGGATCAATGACTCTCCCTTCAGTGAGGGAACACCCCCTCTACAGGGCACACAATGTTTCTTTGAAAGATCGCAACTAGAATTCATGACATAACTCCTTTTGTATAATATTTTGCCTCGTCCCTCGAATTAAAAACACAAGAAAGTAAAATAATGGGGTGCAAGCTACACTGAAAATCGCTTTATAGGCATAGGAAAATAGCATGATAGGCATCACTTCGACCATCGGCATTCCGAGTCCCCACCACAAAAAAATCAAATCGATCATCGCTGTGTCGACGATTTGCGAAGCACACGTTGAGCCATTATTGCGTACCCATAAAAAATTGGGACCTGTCCAACGTTTGATGAGAGCATAAAGTTGGATATCGACGAGCTGCGACGTTACATAAGAGATGAGAGATGAAAAAATTCTCAACCCACTCAATCCTAAAACAGTCTGAAATGCGATTTGTTCATCAATACTGCTTCCTGGGAAAAT
>Ga0207113_1157_pt1 | contig 15586 bp, 15 predicted proteins | sample Alteio_BWMinHeat_69_FD_153559 | JGI IMG/M metagenome (GOLD analysis project Ga0207113, IMG submission 153559) | Enriched cells from forest soil in Barre Woods Harvard Forest LTER site, Petersham, Massachusetts, United States -... | ecosystem: Environmental > Terrestrial > Soil > Temperate forest >... | reverse complement strand
GAGAGCATGGTAAGAGGTCTTCAGTTATCTTCGATACAATCAGAATATTTACGAAAACTCTACTTGAATTCCAATATTCATAGTCGTTACTCTGTTCTACAAGATTTTGATTCCTTATATAAAAATCCTTCATCTCAACAACGCAATGAAATCTATAAACAAGAAGCCCCTAAACTTGCTATAAAAGCCGCAAAAAAAGCCCTTGACTTCTGGCAAGGCAACCTTGATGAAATCAGTCATGTGATTTCGATTTCCTGCACGGGGATGATGGCACCTGGCATCGAGTATTACCTTATCAGAGAACTTAAGCTTCGTCCCTCTGTAGACCGCATAGGAATTAACTTTATGGGATGTTTTGGCGCCTTCAACGGCATTTCAGCGGCCAAGGCCATCGTTAAAGAAAATCCCAAACACCGCGTTCTTCTCGTCTGTACAGAGCTTTGTTCATTGCATGGTCAAATAGATCATTCTTCCGATGCTTTTTTATCTAACTCCCTTTTTGCAGATGGAGCTGCCGCCTGTGTTATCGGTGGAAAGCCTTTCGAAAATTACCTCTGGGAAATTATAGAACGCACTTCCCTCATATTGCCCAACTCAGAGCAGGAAATCACGTGGGATGTGGGCAATCATGGTTATTTTATGAAACTATCAAAACGAGTTCCTGTTCTTATAAAAGACCATATAGCTGAATTTGCACACGGATTGGTTGGGAAAAATTGTTCTTTTAAAGAATGCCATTGGGCCATTCATCCAGGAGGAAAATCAATCGTGAAAGCAGTTGAAAACGCATGTGACCTTCTTCCTACACAGACTACAAGCTCTTGGGAAGTTCTAAAAAATTATGGAAATATGTCGAGTGCTACTTTTCTATTTGTATTAGAATTGTCTTTGAAAACACCACAAAGATGGACTGTGGGAATTGGATTTGGTCCAGGATTATCCATTGAAGGGGTATTGATGAGGTCTAAAGATGTTTTTAACTAAGAGATCAAAAAAACTCGAATTAATCGATCTAGGGCCTTCACATTATTCCCCAGGAGAGTATCTGGATTGTTTAGACAAACTAGACAAGGTGGGAGAATATCTAGGAGGAGATCGGGCTAGTTTTAAAGCTATAAAAGAATTTTTTCCCCCTCCTAAATCCATCCTTGATGTTGGTTGTGGAGGAGGTGGCTTTACACAAAAACTAGGAATGCTCTACAAAGACGCCACTATTACAGGAATTGAAATTTCTCGCGAAGCTATCAATCACGCACAAGCACATAATAAATGCCCAAACGTCCTATTTAAACTTTGTAATCTTACCGACATTCCAACAAAAAGTTATGATATCGTCATCTGTACTCTAGTTTGTCACCATTTTTCTGATGAGGATTTGGTCATCTTCCTCAGAGAATGCCTACGAGTGGCTAAAAGAAAAGTTATTCTTAATGATTTACATAGGCATCCTCTTGCTTGGCTTGGATTTTCATTAATAGCCCCTATCCTTTTTCGAAATCGTTTGATTACTCTCGATGGTTGTTTATCAGTAAAAAGAGCTTTCAAATCCAATGACTGGAACTATTATCTAAAACAATTGAAAATCTCAGGACGTCTTTCATGGCACTGGCCCTTTCGTTGGATTGTTACTATGGAGGTCTAATGAAAAAAGTCATTGTAATAGGAGGTGGCGTTGCCGGACTGAGCGCCCTCAATCGATTGGTTGATCTTGGAATTTCCGTAACCTTAATTGAGGCGGGAAATTATCCCTCTCATAAAATTTGTGGAGAGTTTTTTTCACCAGAATGTTTACCCATCCTCTCCGCATGGAATGTCGAGCCACCTAAACAAATAAAAAGTATTTCTTTGGTGACGCAAAACCACTCGCTCTCCTTTCCCCTACCCACAGCCGCTCGTAGTCAATCCCATTTTGAATTCGATGAAAACCTTGTAAAAAGAGCACAAATAAAAGGGGCTCAAATCCTTACAAACACAAAGGTCAAAGAAATAAGAAAAAATGAAATCATTTTAGACAACGAAAAAGCACTTCCCTATAGTGATCTTATTATTAGTGCCGGGCGTTTTTTCAACACCTCACCCCCCCATTACATTGGCTTAAAGACCTACTTCAAAGATCTCAACATGGAAAATGATTTAGAAATGTACCCTCTACATGGGGGGTATGCTGGACTTTCTCCCGTTGGAAAAGGATATTTCAATTTTACGTGCCTCCTCCCACTGCACATCGATCACCAAGACAAACTCTTTAAAGCAGCCCCCCATTTGCAACATCGGTTACAGCATGGGCAGATGGCATGGAAAGAGTGGATGACCTGCCGAATACCGGCTTTTGGAATGAAAAAAACGCCTATACAACCGAACACCTATTTTATAGGGGATGCCGCCGGGACAATTCCGCCGGCTTCTGGATTGGGACTTTCAATTGCTATCACATCTGGTTACATGTGTGCAAACTACGTAGCCAAAAACGATAGTCTGGGATTTAGAGATGCTTGGTATCATAAATACAAAAACATTTTTGCCTATGGACACTTCTTGCATTGGTTATTGACAAAACCACTAGCCATTCAATCGGCAATAAGACTTGGAAAGCTATTCCCCAAACTGCCTAGTGGTTTATTCTCAAAAAACCGTATCATCTAACAATGGTTGTGGGACTAGTAGCTGTAGCGGGTGAAGCAGCCCCTCCTCCCGATACCGTTGATGATGCATTGAATGTACCAGTAGATGCAAAGCGGCTCACACTTACCGCACACGAAATCGGTGGGTAGCTCGCACTAGGAGCCAATACACTACTTCGAGTACAAATCAGAGTATTCTTGTTAGTAGTCCATCCTGAACCACTCAAAGATGTGCATGTGATCCCAGTCGGAAGCGTGATCTGGACGGTCACAGAGCCCGAAGTCGAAGCATTCCCTGAATTCTTAGGTGTAATTGTATAAACGCCGCTCCCTCCTCGAGTAAAGGCATTTGGATTATGCGTCATCGTTATGCTCCAAGCAGGATTGGTCACCGGAGGAGGTGGTGGCGTCGAGGACGTTAAAGTGGCGAACAAGTTGGCACCGTTAAAAGACCCCCATCCCGTTGCATTATCATATCCCGGGTAGGCATTGTAATAAAGGTTATTGCCTGATGTGATGTCATGAAAATTTGAAGAATACGACCCACCTTTCCCAATGGGATAAAGAGAAGGATTAGCAAAACCTAGCGTCGGATTACTATTAGCAACCAGTTGCTGGTTGACGCGTGCAGTGAAGGCTGCCCAAAGAGGTGCCGCGCAACTCGTTCCACCATAGACCGACCAAGAGCCATTATAATAAATGGAGTAACCAGTATATTCATTTGCGTTAAGTGCAACATCAGGAACATTTCTATAAGTTGTTGAAAACTGAATATCACTAGTAGCAGAGCCTACTTGCCACGAAGGGATTGTCCAAATACCACTGACTCCACCTCCACTGGCTCCATAACTAAGAGAGTCGTTCCAAACGACTTCATTCTGCCAAGCGCCAGTTGACGAATTCACGGTAAGAGATGTCCCTCCAACGCCCGTCATATACGGTTGAGAGGCAGGATCTTCTACGACGCGAGCGAGGGAACCTGTAGACTGATAATCACCATAAGCACCACTATCTCCTGAGGCGGCATAAATTGTCTGACCGTGAGCTGCCATCTGTTGGAAAATAGCATTTTCAGCATTTAGCCATGAACTGCCTGCCAAATTTTCACCCAACCCCCATGAAGTGCTGACTTGTTTAGCGATATTGTCCGTGGCAATTCTGTTATATGTATCGATCACTCCCTGAGCCGAATTCGGCCCTTCATAAACGTAAATGTGGCTCCCAGGTGCAAGAGCAATCGCAAGTTCAATATCAAGAGCTACTTCAGGATCGATACCACTCTGTCCTGCTCCTCCATCAACCAAAACATTTGTCAAATTAGGAGTAGGCAAATTAAAATAAGTCGCATATGTGGTGATATCATTTCTAAGGTAAGTTCCAAGCTCAAATAAAGCGATATTCTGACCAGTTCCAGTGACCCCAGACAAGCTTGTAAGATTGTAAGCTGTGATAATGTCGTTAGGAGAAAAACCACCACCAGGACCAGAAGGTGACGTTTGAGGAGTAGGCGCCAAAGCATCAACTCCTTCCTCTACCGGTTTTTTGCGATTGTAAGAACGAAAGACAGCTGAATTATCCAAACCCACCACGCCATCAATGATAGAGGCGATAGAAGCTGAAACCTCAGGGTTCTTACTGGGAGCATAGAATTTCCGCCCATCCTGCGCCTGATAATGATGGAGATCGAGATTAAAAGCTTCTTGGACAGTTGTCACCGGACCCGAAACGTTCAATAAAATGCGGTTGGAATGGGTTCCTGTCACAGTCAATCCCAAGCTTTGTGCATAGGCTATGACCTTATTGTAATCTTTCTGAGTAGGACTAAACCGTTCAGCAAATTCTTCTGAAGTCAGATACTGACCATAAAGCTCATCGGTCGGATCATAAAGACGTTTTAACAGGGTGCCCAACCCTTCCTGATTGCGCAGCGGCAAAGTAAAAGTCAAAGGAATATTGGTAGAAGGATCGAGATTTTCTATCATAGCAGCATTAGCAACCGCCTGGGCGGGAATATGACCGCTCAATCTTATCGGAGAAGGAGTAGAAACCGCTGCAAATATGACATCAACATGGAAGATGATGGTCAATATGAATAATAAAAAACGTTTGAAAAAATGGGAAGAATAATCTTTCATAATTCAGTTTCCTTTTTTGTTTTTGGGTATGGGGGCAATTTTATACCCATGACTTTTCCTGAATCTAGAACACACCACTCTATTTTGCAAGCTTTTACTTTAATAAACGCGAGTTTTGGATAAGCAAAACGCAAAAACTCACCGCCCCGCAGTATATAATCCAGAAATTTTAACCTAGAAACGGCAGTTCAAGGTAATAAAGTGATGCAAGATTTTGAGTTAGAATCACCTCCGATGGGGGTTGATCATTCCCAAAAGGTGAAGGCAACCCCCATCGGAAGTGATTATAGCTCAAAAGATTGTATCAATTTATTGCCTTCAACTGCCGTTTCTAGGTTTAATAGACTTCTCCATGGGCTCACGCCCATGGCTACATGCTTTTGCCGCATCCGCGGCTATCTTGATAATAGATAGCCAAAGGTTATCCCCCTTTTGCGTCTTTGCGTTTAAAACCTGTGCGCTCAAATGCAAGTGTCTCAAATCTAACTTTGATGTGCATAGGGAAGAGGACAAGACATTCGTCGACTGCTTTTTAATCCCGGCTTAATTGGAAACGCCCCAAAAACAGGGTCAACGGCTGCAGGATCTGCCGCACTAGCTATCTCCGCCTTAACAGTCTCTGCTCGAGAAAGGCGCCTTTGTCTCGTTGGATCACTCCCTAAACCCAATTTTGGGGGAGACATTGAGGACACAACAACTCGACCAAAACTAGCAGCCGTAGGATTTGGGGAAACCGGACTTGGCGATCGAGTAAGCATTCGTCCATCTACTACGAATTGCCCCCTTGAAACAACAGGATCTATGCCATTTGCAAGAGCCTTTAATCGAGAAAGTTGCCTTGATCTTATTGAATCACCTTCTCCGGAGCCTAACCCGGCAAAAGAAACCACAGCAGCCGAAGAAGTATTTGACACCAAGCTCAATGCCGAACTCCTTGAGGAAGCTGATGCTAAACTTGAAAACGAAGGGCAAGATAGTCTTCTACCATGAAGCGTTGGCCGTTGCGACACTAGGGAAGAAGTTTGCTGTGCCGAGGCAAGCGGTTGTGTCTCCCCTATCACCTCAAGTCCTGGAACAAATTTACCAGGTGATGCTGTTGGACTAGTCATAATAACTCCTTTATATTTACAAAATAAAATTCAATAATATTTACATTTTTACAATTACTATTTCTAGTATGCATCGAATGTTACTCTATATTTCTTAAAAAATCAAGAAAACGATACCATCACAACTCATAATAGCTTGCAAATAAAAAAACATTTGGTAGAATTTCGTAAAACTCTCATGGGGAGATTCATATGAAAATAAAAGTGCTGCTACTCCATTTTTCTCTCTGTTTTTTTAACCTTCTTAATGGAGAAAATCCATCTTATATCCCCCCCATAGCACATTTTTGCTATGGATTATGGGATGATGGTGACCTCCCTGATTCCTTTCAAGCAAACGTCAACGAATGGAAAAAACAAGGATGGACAGTGCATGTCTGGAATGGAGAAGAAGTTGATCAATTATTAGAAAAATACCCCGCTTTCAAAGAAGTCGCTGCAACCTTCGATCGAAAAGTGCAAAAAGCCGATCTAGCCCGTTACCTCATCGTGTATGAATATGGAGGGTTTTATTTTGATCTCGACTGTGAGCCTAAAAAAGGATGTTTGTTCGATGATTGGCAAAAAAATCATCATAACGCCCGAGCAATATTTTTTATCGAACACATGGCATCAAAAAAATCTTTAGAAAAAGTCATCCTCTACCCAATTCGTCAGGGACAACCAGAATTGCCAAGACGCCTAGCCAATTTCTCATTTGGTGCCGAGGCGAAACATCCGTTGATTTGGAATATTTTAGAGTTACTACAAATCCGATGTGCTTCTTTTCCCGAATACAATGGAGACTATGACATCATTTATAAAACAGGCCCAGACTGCCTTACCGAAGCGATTCACCAATCAGAAAATTTAATCTCCGAACCAGAAGTGTGGATTGTGAGTCACAAAGATTACATGAAACACACTCGGGCAGCCTCATGGAGAAATAATAAGGATCTGCTAGAAAGATAGACTGTAATCCCGTGCCTCTGCCCATATGCATCAAGCTAAGGGTTTAAGTTTCGAAAGAGGTCTATCGGCGTTTTTCCTGGCATCCCTGGAATTTCCCGAATATATCGAGGAATGGCATACCCCGGAAGCACTGCAGCAAGATCTGCCATGAGTTTTTTTCCCTCTTCTTCAGGGACTTCAAAATGAGAAGCTCCCTGTACCCGGTCGAGTTGATTCAAGTAATAAGGAATAATTCCCCTATCTATCATCGTTTCAAACAACTCCTTGAGTACACCAAAGCTATCATTCACTCCACGCAATAATACCGACTGACTTAATACTGGTATTCCCAAGCGCTGCACGGCCTTTAACGCTGCAAAAATCTCCTCATCGAATTCACGTGGATGATTCACATGGATGACGAACCAAAACTGCAACCTGGAATTAGCTAGAAGAGATAAAAAACTCTCGTCGATCCGTTCGGGGATTCCAATGGGGAAGCGGGTATGAAAACGAACTTTTTTTACATGAGAAATCAGTTCAATTTGCTTTAACAGATCACCTAATGTCCGATCATCTAAGGATAAAGGATCACCCCCGCTTAAAATCACTTCATTAATCGAACGATCTTCTGCAATCAGTTTCAACTCCTCTTTAAAACCCTTCTCCACAATATAATCAAAGTTTTGCCTAAAACAATAACGACAGTGCATGGCACAAGCACCGGTGGTGACGATCAATACCCTTCCAAAATACTTATGCAACAACTTATCACTTTTAAGGCAGTTAGTATCGCCCACGGGATCTCTTAAAAAACCTGCGTCGATAGACATCTCTGCATTTGTCGGTAAAAACTGCTTCAAAATAGGATCATTAATATCCCCCTTAGGGACCTTTTCAGCAATCCTAAATGGAAGATTCAAAACAAAACGAGGTCGATGCAGAAGGTCCATGCGCTGTTCAGGATTCAGCAAAAGGAAATCAGCTAATTTAGAAATATCAATAAAATTCTGACGAAGAACTTGTTTCCAGATCGGAACAGAAATATCTTTAGACATTTTTAAGAGCTCCGGCAATAAGAGCCGAGACATCAATTGCTTCAGGTGTGTCTTTAAGCGATTTTTTAATCGCTTTCTGAGCCGTGGCTTGATTGTACCCTAAATTAATAAGAGCTGCCATCGCATCATTAATGGTCTGAGAACGATGATCAGAAGATACATTAATTGCCAAATCACTCACCGATGTCGGCATATGCAACGAAATTTTATCTCTCATTTCAATAATCAATCGCTCTGCGCCTTTTTTTCCTATTCCTGGTACTCGACAAATAACAGGGATATCTTCCTCTATAATAGCCAGTCGAAGGTCACTTAAAGGCATATGACCAATCAATGCCAACGCCAACTTTGGACCCACCCCAGTTACTCCCATCAACGCTTCAAAGAAATCGCGTTCCTGAGGAAAGTTAAACCCATAAAGAGTTTGAGATTGCTCCCTGACAACAAATGAAGTGTGTAGCACACAATCAGATCCAACCTGTGGCAGCGATGTAAATGCGTTTGCCGGAATGAAAATTTTATAACCAACCCCTCCGGCATCAATCGTCACATTTACAAGAGAAGCGTAGACAAGGGTCCCTTTAATATAAGCAAACATTATATCTCTCGATCATTGATTTCACGAAACCGCATCGAATGTGCATGGCAAATTGCAAGGGCTAAAGCATCAGCCGCATCAGGAGGATTCGGTATTGCCGCTAGGTTAAGAAGCAATTTGACCATTCCTTGTACCTGTTCCTTGCTAGCCGAACCATTGCCAACAACAGCGACCTTAGCTTGGCTAGGAGCGTATTCAAAAATAGTTAACCCTTTTCGCTTTGCTGCGACAACGGCAACGCCTCTTGCCATTCCCAACTTAATTGCGCTTTGGACATTTTTAGAAACATACTGGGTTTCCACCGCAAGCGCTGCTGGACTATACCTCTCCAACAGCTCTTCAATTGAATTAAAAATAATGAGATAGCGATCTGATAATTTTAGCGAAGAAGGGGGGCGAATGCAACCATAATCAAGCGCTCGGTAAGAATCATCCACCAATTCAATGATGCCATACCCAGTGACTTGGGTCCCAGGGTCAATGCCAATGATGACCTGTTTCTTTTTGTCTTTCATGGAAAAGAACTGACGAAAAGATTCTGATAGGCTCTCAAAGTGGAAGGAGCGTTTTCTTCTTGCTTGGCATTAGAAGCTATATTGACTGAATCAAAACTTTTCCAAAGGGTTTCCATCTGGTGATATTTATTTTTAATTTGTTCAATTTGTTGTATATAGGCTTCTTTTTCCTGTAATTGTTTATAAAGCTGATGATATCTTTCTTCCCAACTGCTTGCCAGCTGTTCAGCATTTTGTATTTTTTCATCCAGTTGTTTTTGAACGATCATTTCTTCTTCTAATCGCTGCGCTAAAGACAATGTCAACTCGTCAACTTTTTTCATGAAGAGATCGCGTTCTTCAGAAATCTCCCTCATCTTAGCTTCCAACTCTTCCATTTTCTCTGTCTGTTCGACAACGGTTTTCATTTTTTTAGCTAAATGCTGGTGGGCGACTTGAAGGCGCTCTTCAGCCTCTTCACCTGCTTGAAGAATCGTATGATTAGCTTTAAGCAGCTCTTCGGCCGCTTCATTATATTTGAGAGACCACACCTGCTTCTCTTTTTCAGAGGCAGTGAGAAGAGACTGCACTTCGCTATTTTTCTTTTTCAAAATGGCAAACTGCACGTGGAGAGCAGAAATCTCATCTAAGGCATCTTGCTTTTCTTGCTGCCGCCTCTCTAGCATTTTTTTTGCATTTTGAAGGTCGTTGAACAGCTGCAGCTGCTGCTGAAGCGATAACCCATCATCAAGTTCTTTGTCTTTTAACGAAATAATTGTCACTGCGGAACACTCCCTATGAAAGACTCATTATAAACAACATAGAAAGAAAAGCAAGAAAAAAATATACAAATTTAGAGAGGTGCAACTAACAACGGATTTAAACGCAAAAACGCATGGTAGGGGGTAGTTAGGCGGGCGCGTGGTATGACAGCATGCGCACGGATTTTAACGCAAAGACGCATGGTAGGGTTTGGTATGGGCGGGCGCGTGGTACGACAGCATGCGCACGGATTTTAACGCAAAGACGCAAAGGCGCAAAGGCGCAAAGCCTACGGCCACTTTAAAATTTGTAAGCATTAAAATCAATTTGATTGCTTCGCAAGCTCAGCAACCAAATTATTCTTTTCAATGGGGCCCCAGCCCCATTGAAAGAGTTTTTTTTTAAGACCCGAGCTTGCGAGGAAATTAAAAAACTTTTCATAGCTATTTAGCATAGCCGTAGGCTTTGCGCCTTTGCGTCTTTGCGTTAAAATCCGTGCGCATGCTGTCATACCACGCGCCCGCCTACTACCCTCTACCATGCGTCTTTGCGTTAAAATCCGTGCGCATGCTGTCATACCACGCTTTAAGGTATAGCCTCAACTTCTACAGCTCAACCTGTCTACATAGTGTTGTAGAGCTATCAAATATCTTTAATGAAAAAACCCTTGGTCGAGTCCTTTAGGATCAAAAAGTGCGAAATACATAAAAGATCCCCCAGAAGTTTTATTTTCTTGAGGTTGAATATTTTGTTCAGGATTTAGCAATTGCATAGCAGAATCTTTAGGATCTCTGCTTGGCAAAAAAAATTGTCTATGCAAGGGACCGGATTCTCCTTGAGCTTGAGGAGGTTGACTTTGACACAATTGACCCCTTCCTGCAATTGGAGGAGGTGGCGGGCGCTCTGGATTTGGAGCACATGGTAGAACTTGGTCTCGTAAAACATCAATGTCCGTACAGCTAACAGTATCTCCTCCACATTTTTCCGCCATCCTACCACCTGCTAAAGCACGTACGGCTGAGTTTACTTCTATGTTATTGAGTGAAACATCGAAACCTACAACAAAACTTGCCCCTCGTCCTGGTTCCATATTTTTTCTCCCTAAATTATAAGTTAATCTAAGCGTCTCCCCATGAAAAATTCATCATCCTAAAAACGACAATTAAAGACAATAAATTGATGCAAAACCATTCTTTTTTATTGCCCATTTATTTTTAGTTTGATAGACAGAGAACAAACAAAAATAGGAGGGTTCATATGAATACGCCCACAAATTTCGGAATGTTTTCTAAAAATTTCAACGACCTTGATGATCTAAAAAATAACTGGGGTTGGTTTTTGTTTTTAGGTCTTCTGCTCATCACCCTTGGTGTACTCGCCGTTGGCATGTCCACGACGACGACAATTGTCTCTGTCATTTTTCTTGGCAGCCTACTTCTAACCGGTGGCATCGTCCAAACGATCTACGCTTTTTGGATGCGTCAATGGAGTGGTTTTTTTCTTTCTTTACTAGCGGGAATTCTATATACTGTCACTGGCATTTTTTTAATTATCCACCCTATCGAAGGGGCCATCAGCCTCACTCTTCTGCTCGCTGCTTTTTATATCGTCGGCGGGCTTTTCCGAATGATCACTTCGGTTATGACTCGTTTTGAGTTCTGGGGATGGGCGCTTTTTAGCGGAACTGTCAAGTTTGTCCTTGGCCTCCTCATCTGGCAGGGATGGCCTGAGACCGGCTTATGGGTTTTTGGATTATTTATCGGTATTGACCTTATCCTCTTTGGTTGGTTTTGGGTCATACTAGCATTAAGTGCCAAGCAAAAATAAATAATATCACTTCAACTGGAGAAATCATGTCTAAAGCCTCTACATACACAATCCTTGCAACTCTTTTAACCTCGTTTGTGTGTTCCCCTCTCATAGCCGAAAAAGAACCAGCTATTAAAGCTGTTTTTCACGATGCTGAGTCTCTTCATCTCCTTTCACATCTAAAACACCTAAATAATCAAGATCCGGAATTTAATAAACTCATCTTATCTCTCAAAGACTATCCTAAAAACAAGGAGATCATTTTTGAAGTTAAGCGTTTAGCGGGCAATACAGGAGATAAATATGTGCAAATTGCGAAATTCATTATTCAAGATGATGGGTCTTATCTGACATCGACAGAACCAAAGCAACGCCTAGATAGCTTTATTTCTACCTCCAAAGGATTTCTCCCTGGAGAGCGCGTTTTTTACAGATTTAGAACAGCTGACGGCACTGTTGACAAAGAAATTTCAGGAGTTCCATCCCCCGCTATCTTCAGAGATAATGATGGTAGGATCGCATTGCGCGCAGAGCTGATTCAAACGTCCCCAACTCTCTACGAAATTAAATTGCCTACAATGAATGAAGGGGAGGTTTACAAACTCAAATCCACATCCGTTGGCACAACAGTCACAGCCGAACCTACATACACAGCAAGCAAACCCATTCACTACGCTCCAACAGCTGGCAAGGGTAAAGGCGGACAAGGAATTTTAGAGATTAAACGAAAATCGGGAGAAATCTACTATTTAACACTGCCTTGGGGAACAGCCTTAACACCTTGCCTGCAAGGGAAAAAACCTTCTCTTTATCACTGATGATAGATTGGAATTCCGACAAAAACCACATCCTATTAAATCCACGGATGCCGGCAAGTGATAAAGAACGCCTATTCCTTGCCGCATCAAAATACCCAACAACTCAACACCTCATCTGGATCTGCACATCGGGTTCTAGTGGCAACTTCAAACTCATTGCTCTTACAAAAGAAGCTGTTTTAACATCAGCTGCAGCTGTCAATACGCACCTTAAAAGTACTAAAGAAGATATTTGGCTTAATGTTCTTCCTTTTTTTCACGTCGGTGGACTAGGAATCAGCGCTAGAGCTTTCCTGAGCGGAGCTAAAGTCATTACAATCGATGAGCGTTGGGATCCTGATGTTTTCTTTAATAAACTCACCGAGACAAAAGCCACGCTGACCTCCCTCGTTCCCGCACAGCTATTTGACTTAATCAACCGACAATACCACTCTCCACAATCCCTACGTGCTGTTATTGTCGGTGGAGGAGCTCTGAATGAAGCTCTTTACCGAAAAGCGATCCAAATGAGATGGAAAATACTCCCTTCTTACGGACTTACAGAATGTGCTTCACAAGTAGCATGTGCTCCTTTAAATTCATGGAAAAGAGAGGTGTTCCCGCTTCTTACTCCCCTTTCTCACGTCAAATTGGAATTGAACGACGATGGCTACATTAAAATTAAAAGCCCTGCCTTATTTACAGCCTCCATTGATGTTACTCTGCAAAATGCACCGTTGGTAAATGGTTGGTTCACTACGGAAGACAAAGCAGAACTAGTGAATGGAGAAATTCGGAATGTAAGTCGGGGAGAACTATTCATTAAAATCGGAGGAGAGAGCTGCAACCTATTGCGTCTAGAAAAAATCGTCGAAAGCATTCGTCTAGAGCTGCCTTACAATAGCAATTGCGATATCGCCCTCATCGCCCTGCCAGATGAACGACTTGGACATACAATCCACCTAGCTGCAACATCCAACTCTCCCAAAGAATATATTAATCACTTGGTGGAAAAATTTAAGGAACAGGTTCTTCCATTTGAGCGGATACGAAACATTCATTATGTCAGCAAAATCCCACGTTCCCCTCTAAAAAAGCTCCTGCGCTCTACTTTAACGAAAATTTTGTGCAACTATTCACCACTGAGGCATTGAGATCACTGAGGGGGGATATGAGAAATTTGAGAAAAATTTACACATTACATAATAGACTTTTTTTTCAATATTTCCCTCCCAGTCTCATTCTCTCTCAGTGATCTCAGTGCCTCGGTGGTGAATAGTTCTTTCTTTCTTCCAGTATAAATTGGAATTTGTTCCTGTTCAGTGGTGTAAAATCCCCTTCTGAATCAGAACAAAATCGTAACATCTTACTGTGGAGTAAAGGAAGTGCGATCAATAAATCATTTTCCACCGATTCCATAGTTTTCGGATCTACAGCACAGTAATAGGGGGGCTCACAAATGTCTTTATTTTTCTGCATGAAGTCTCCTTCTTCTTCTATAGAAAGCGAAGGTGTTTTCCAATATCCGCCAAGAAAATGCACATGATGACAATGTTGATGATAGACCAATAAAAAAGCCATGCGCATAGTTGGCTGATATATTTTATTGCCCAAATGAGGAACCGCAATAGGATCAGAGATCACAAATTCTTCCACAATAAAGCTATCAAAAGGATCCTGTTTCCAGACCACGTAAGCAGGATCTTGACTATCTGCCAATTGACCACTTTTAGTAATGATATAAAACAGAACATCATCTAAATTTTGTCTTGAAGTAATAATGACTCCATTCCCTAAACATTCCCCCCTTGGCTTAATGACAAATGTATCGCATTGGAGATCTTCTGCAACTTTTTCAGCAAGCTCTTTACTATATATTTTTTTATAACTTCCCCATTTTGGTTTAAATGTAGAAAGCACTTCATCATCAGCAAATAACTGTGTCATCTTATATTTATCACCCCAGAAGGGAAAACTAGATTTATCCACGACAACCATGCCAGAAAACCTGTCTTCAAAATCAAAGATAGCAGATAAATAAGACCAACTCTGATATAAAAATCCTTGATAAGAAGAAAGGTCATTTATCTCTTTCACAGGCTGCTTGGCCCGATACGTAAAACTTGAATCGGAAAGCAAAGCGATCATATCTTTGGGAGTTTGCCAAAGAGGAGAACTTGCTAAAGCAGAAACTAAATTTTTATCTGCTATATAATCGGCTACAACCCATCCATTTTGATTATATAAAGAAAGAGCGTGAAGGAAATTTTTATAAATTGATCCATCCACTGGATCTCGAAATGCATCTCCATTAAATACAGAGAGAGATCCCTGCTGAATTTCACAAATTTTTACTCCCTGCTTAGCACTATACTTTAAATCGGCAACCATGAAACACACATCGACAGGGTATTTATATGTTTCTGTGGCGAGGATGGAATGAAAGATGCAAGTAAAGAGTAGCATCAAAACTGTTGTATACCGAAACATGTTCACCCCTGCTAGATAAATTGCATCAATCAAGCTGGAGTACGTTTAATACTGAGTAGTAAGGATTTAAAATATTACCACCAGTATTAGTAAATAACACCTGAAAAGTAACCGGAGAATTGGTGACTTTCACCAACTGTAACGCATTAAATGTCGTAGTCGTTCCAGATTCATTATTTTCCACCTCGAAAATAGATTCTGTTAGTATGGGTGGTTGAACAAAAGAACCACCTTCCTTCAAGCCAACTTGAAATGAAAGAGTCTCAAATCCTGTGCCATGGATGTTAGCTAAGTAAACCAACCCAGAAAAACTAAATAAATAAGTTCCATTTACAGAGATGGTTATATCCCCTGTAGTGGTATTAACACTAATGTTAGAGCCATGAGTAACATTTTCTGTACTAAAAATTAGTGGCGTTACCTGAGCACCTGAAACAAATTGACCTGCAAAACCACCATAATAAGAAGCAAAATCAGTAATTGTAGGCCCCGTCGGTCCGGTACCTCCTGTACAACCGGTATAGCCCGTTGCACCCGTAGGACCCGTTAACCCAGCTGGCCCTGTCGGCCCTGTTGAGCCTTTAGAGCCAGTAAATCCAGCGCTTCCTGTATAACCAGTAGAGCCTGTTGCACCCGTAGAACCTGTGAACCCAGCCGGTCCCGTAGGTCCCGTTGAGCCTTTAGAGCCAGTAAATCCAGTATTCCCTGTATAACCAGTAGAGCCTGTTGCACCCGTAGGACCCGTTAACCCAACCAGCCCTGTCGGCCCCGTTGAACCTCTAG